>ERZ1066117.14-NODE-14-length-252322-cov-16.468940_pt1 | contig 252322 bp, 202 predicted proteins | sample MGYA00382764_ERZ1066117 | MGnify/ENA primary metagenome ERZ1066117 (study PRJEB33369, sample SAMEA5778347) | biofilm metagenome | biome: Industrial cooling water; feature: Water cooling tower basin; material: Biofilm | place: United Arab Emirates | collected...
GGCGCCGACATGCCCGTGGTCGTCTCGCTGCTGAACAGCTACTCCGGCGTCGCCGGTGCAGCGGCTGGCTTCGTCATCGACAACCCACTGCTGGTCGTGGTCGGTGCGCTGGTCGGCACGTCCGGCCTGATCCTGACGCAGATCATGTGCAAGGCGATGAACCGTTCGCTCGGCAACGTGCTGCTCGGCGGCATGGGCGAAGAGACGGTGGCCAAGGATGCGAAGGACTACAAGTCGATCAAGTCCGCCGGCCCCGAGGAGATCGCGATGCTGCTCGACGGCGCCTCGTCGGTGGTGTTCGTGCCCGGCTACGGCCTCGCCGTCGCGCAGGCGCAGCACATCGTGCGCGAGCTCGCCGACCTGCTCGCCAAGCGCGGCGCCACGGTGCGCTACGCCATCCACCCGGTCGCCGGCCGCATGCCGGGCCACATGAACGTGCTGCTCGCCGAATCCGACGTGCCGTACGAGCAGCTGTGGGAGATGGACAAGATCAACGGCGACTTCAAGAACACCGACGTCGTCATCGTCGTCGGCGCCAACGACGTCGTGAACCCGGCGGCGCGCGAGAGCAGCGGCCCGATCGCCGGCATGCCGATCCTCGACGTCGACCAGGCGCGCACCGTGGTCGTCATCAAGCGCTCGCTGGCACCGGGCTATGCGGGCATCAAGAACCCGCTGTTCGAGCTCGAGAACACGCTGATGGTGTTCCTCGACGCGAAGGAAGCGCTCGAAGGGATCGTGAAGGAAGTGAAGGAACTGAAGTGACGGATCGCCGCGGCCGCGCACGGCGTGGCTGCGCAGCCGGTCCGTCGTTCGCCGCGCGTTCTTCACGATGCGTCTGCGTATTTCGGTGAAGCGGTAAGTGGTGCCGCGGCGGTGTCTCACGCTGCGTTCGCTTCGGGCTGGAGGGGTGGACGAAGTGATCGGACCTCGCCAAACTGCCTCGCCCGCTGCGGCCACCGGCCTCGCGCGAGATCGCCAATGCGGCTCGTGCATCGCCTCGTCTCTGCCCGCAGCTCGACAACACCAGTTCCACCGATTGCCCCAATGACCATGACTCGCACTTCCCTGCTCGCCGCCGTCGCGGCGCTGCTCGTCGCTCCCTCGATCCTCGCCCAGGCCACGCTGACGCCGCTGACGACGTTCGGCACGAACGGCTGGCTCGCCCCCGGCTCGATCCCGCAGCTCGGCACCGCCAACAACGAGCGCGGCTTCGCCTACAATCCGGTGACCAACAACCTCGTGCTCGTCTCGCGCACCGGCGGCAACAACGTGCGCGTGCTCGACGGCAACTCGGGCGCCGACCTCGGCGGCCTGAACGTCACCGGCATCACCGGTGGCACGCTCGCGATCAACATGGCCGGCGTCGCCGACGACGGCTCGATCTACGTCGCCAACCTCGCGACCACGGTCGCCGGTCCGTTCAAGGTCTACAAGTGGGACTCGGAGGCGCTCGGCCTCACCACGGGTGGCAACACGCCGCCGTCGGTCGCGTTCAACGCCTCCGCTGGCGTCACGCGCGCCGGCGACTCGTTCGCCGTGCAAGGTGGTTCGGGCGGCAACCCGATCCAGTTCGCGGCCGCCGGCACGAACACCGTCAGCGCCAGCAACTTCGCGATCGGCACGCTCGACGGCAGCAACGCCGTGACGGCTTACCTGTCGGTCCCCGGCACGGTGACGACCAGCAACGACTATCGCCTCGGCCTGACGTTCGTCGACAACGACACGATCATCGGTCGTGGTGACAACCCGGCCCGCATCACCACCTTCAGCGGTGGCACTGCCACGGTCGACGCCTCGTTCGGCACCGGCTCGGCCGCGCGCCGCGCGATGGACTACGCCGTCATCGGCGGCCGCCCGCTGCTGGCCATGATCGACACCAACAGCTCGCAGGTCGTCGTGTTCGACCTGACGACGCCGAGCGCGCCGGTGCAGCTGGTCACGGCCAACAACACCAGCGGCACGCTCACCGCGAACGGCAACGGCACCGGCAACGTCCAGTGGGGCGCCATCAGCGGCACCGTCGCGACGCTCTATGCGATGAGCAGCAACCAGGGCATCCAGGCGTTCACGTTCTCGCTGGCCCCGCTGGCCTCGGCGCCGACCTACGGCACCGGCTGTGACGGCCTCCTGATCGGCACCAACGGCCTGCCGAGCATCGGCAACTCCGCCTTCGAGCTCGTCGTCTCGAACGTCCCGGTGATCTCGCCGGTCGCGTTCGTCGCCTTCGGCACGACGGCCCTGCCCTTCGGCTTCGACCTCACGCCGTTCGACATGGCTGGCTGCTTTGCCTACAACACGCTCGACATCGACCTGATCCCGTCGGGCCCGGTCGTCGCCGGCACCAGCCTGTTCCCGCTGTCGATTCCGAACAGCGTCGGCCTGCTGAACGCGTCGATCGCCGCGCAGGGCGTGTCGCTCAGCCTGACCACCGTGCTCGGCCTGGCCACGAGCAACGGCGTCAACATGGTGTTCGGGTTCTGAACCTGCCCGCCCCCACGGGGGCGGCCAGTTTCAGGTCTCTCGAGACGCCGCCACGCGTCGTTCCGACTCCTTCGAAACGACGCCGTCGGCTCCGCTGCGTCGTCTCCATCCGGAGTTGCCCGCCCCCACGGGGGCGGCCAGTTTCAGGCCTCTCGAGACGCCGCAACGCGTCGTTCCGACTCCTTCGAAACGACGCCGTCGGCTCCGCTGCGTCGTCTCCATCCGGAGTTGCCCGCCCCCACGGGGGTGGGCGACGAGCCTCGACGCAGCTCAGGCGCGCGTCTTGACGGGCGGCGGCGGTGCCGGCGGCGGCGGCTCGGGCGGGGTCGACGACAGGGCCGCGAGCGCCTTCAACGCCGGTTGCGCGCACCGCTCGGACATGGCGCCGGTCAACCAGCGCACCTGCGTCGTCGTCAGGCCCTGACCGAGGTCGGCGTCTTCGGCGTCCGGATAGAGCACCGGCTCCTCGGGCACACCGAACGCGAGCGGCGGCAGGTCGCCTTCCGGCTCGGTCTGGTGCACCTTCGCCAGCGTCGCCTGCAGGTCGACGCCGCGCAGCATCAGCATCTCCCACGGCCGTTCGTCGAGACGGCGCGCGAACAGTTCGTGCAGCGCCAGCACGTGGCGGCACGGTTTCTCCGGCAGGTCGCACGAGCAGCCGAACGTCACGCTGCGCGCGTCCGGGAACAGTGGTTCGCCGATGACGCGCGCGACCAGGCGGTCGAAGCTGCGCGGCACGCGGCCGTCCTCGAGCGCCTGCACGATCGACTTGCTGCGGCGCAGCACGCGCACCAGCGTGTTCCAGTCGCGCTGCGGCAGCGTGCGGATCTGCAGGCTGACCTCGTGGATCGAGCCCATCGAGCCCTCCATCTCGCAGCGGATCGAACCCGCGCGGATGCGGACCATCGGCTTGCGGATGCTCGGCAGCGCCTCGAGCGCCGCGGCCAGCCGCTGGTCGTCGACGCCGCGCGTCGCCTCGCGGCGCCAGCGCTCGCCGAGCGACACCGACTTGCGTTCGGTGCTCATGCCATCGCCTCCTTGCGATCGAGGGTCAGCAGGCGCTTCAGCTCGTCGTTGCTGAGCTCGGTCAGCCAGTTCTCGCCGGCGGCGAGCAAGCTGTCGGCGACCTCGCGTTTGCGATCGAGCATCTGCTGGATGCGCTCCTCGAGCGTGCCGCTGCAGACGAACTTGTGCACGAACACGTTGCGCTGCTGGCCGATGCGGAACGCGCGGTCGGTCGCCTGGTCCTCGACGGCCGGGTTCCACCAACGGTCGTAGTGGAACACGCGGTTCGCCGCGGTCAGGTTGAGGCCGGTGCCACCCGCCTTCAGCGACAGCACGAACAGCTTCGGGCCGTCCGGTCGCGATGCCTGGAAGTCGGTGACCATCTGGTCGCGTTCCTTCTGCGGCACGCCGCCGTGCAGGAACAGCACCTGGCCACCGAACGACGTCTCCAGGTGCGTCTTCAGCAGCGAGCCCATCTCCTTGAACTGCGTGAAGATCAGGCAGCGGTCGCCCTCTTCGAGCGACTCCTCGACCATCTCGCTGAGCAGGTCGAGCTTGCCCGAGCGGCTCGGCAGCGCGCTGCCGTCCATCAGGTAGTGCGCCGGGTGGTTGCACACCTGCTTCAGGCGCAGCAGCGTGGTGAGGATCGCGCCGCGGCGCTGGATGCCCTCGGCGGCCTTCTCGACCTCCTGCAGGCCCTTGCGCACGACGGACTCGTAGAGGATCGCCTGCTCGCGGCTCAGCGTGGCGGTGACGATCTGTTCGGTCTTCTCCGGCAGGTCGGCGACGATCTCCGGATCGGTCTTCAGGCGCCGCAGCACGAACGGCCGCACGAGGCGAGCCAGCGCCGACATCGAGCCTTGCCGACGCTGCTTCACGATCGGGTGCTCCAGCGTCTGCATGAACTGCGTGCGCGAGCCGAGCAGGCCTTCGTTGAGGAAGTCCATGATCGACCACAGGTCGAGCGGACGGTTCTCGAGCGGCGTGCCGGTCAGCGCCAGGCGGAAGTTGCCGCGCATCGCGCGCGCGACCTTCGACTGGCGGGTCGTCGGGTTCTTGATGTTCTGCGCTTCGTCGAGCAGCACCCCGTCGAAGGTGATGCCCTCCATGATCTCTTCGTCGCGCTGCAGCAGGTTGTAGCTGGTCAGCACGATGTCGGTGCCGGCGAGCATCGTGCGGAAGTCCTCGGCCGTCTCCGCGCGGCCCTTGCCGTGGTGCAGGACGATGCGCAGCGTCGGCGCGAAGCGGTTGAGCTCGCGGCGCCAGTTGCCGAGCACCGAGACCGGGCACACGATCAGGATCGGGTAGCCGCCTGGGCGCGCGCGGCGCCACTCGAGCATCACGGTGATCGCCTGGACCGTCTTGCCGAGACCCATGTCGTCGGCGAGGCACGCCCCGAAGCCCTGGTCGACGAGGAAGTGCATCCAGGCCTGGCCGCGGGCCTGGTAGGGACGCAGTTCGCCGAGGAAGTCGGCCGGCAGCGGGCGGTTCTCGATCGAGCGCGCCTGCTCGAGGTTGTGCAGCAGGTTCTCGAGCCGCGGCGTGCTGGCGATCGACTCCATCGCCAATCCGTGCAGATGCGAGGCACCGCCGAGGCGCAGCCGGAGCGCTTCGAAGAAGCTGATCTTCTCGCCGCCCTCCTTCATGCGCGCCTTGAAGTCCTTCAGCGCTTCGCGGTCCTTCGGCGACAGCAGCACCGGGCGGCGATCGATGAAGACGAGCGGCGTCTTGGCCTCGACCAGCGAGTCGAACTGGGCTTGCGACAGTTCCTGGTCACCGAGTGCCAGGCTCCAGCGGAACTCGAACCACGGCCGCGGGTCGTTCGCCTGGCCCTTGCCCTCGACGATGGCCACGCGCGCCGACAACCGCTGCATCGACTCGATGCCGGGCAGCTGCAGCTCGAAGCCTTCGCTCTCGAGCATCGGCATGTGGTCGAGGATCTGGTCGAGCTCGGCGCGCGTCAGGCTGATGCGGCCGTCGCTCATGTTGCGCGCGCGGCGCAGCGACGGCAGTTTCTCGGCGACGCGGTCGATCGTCTGCTCGATCTTCACCACGCTGTCGGTGGCGATCTCGTTGCGGAACGGCGACGCGGCGAGCCGGCGGTGCAGGCTCTCGATGGTCTCGGTGAAGGCGATCGTCGGGATCGGCCGCAGCAGGATCTGCAGGCCCCACGGCGCGCCTTCTTCGAGCGGCTGGTCGGGGACCAGGATCTCGAGCACCGGCACCATCGGCGTCTGCCAGAACTCGCGCGGCAGGCGCTCGGCCTTCTGGAAGCGGCTCTGTGGCGCCGTGCCGGCGGCGGCGCGCGCCTGCACCCATTGGTCGAGCGCGTGGCCGACGAAGCTGACGACGAAGTTGCGCGGCGTGACCGCGTAGACCGGATCGTCGGGAACGGCGAAGCGTGCCGTGCACAGGGTGCCGGGGACCAGGTCGGCGAGCGCGGCGAGCACCCACTGCGTGTCCGCGTTCCAGTGCGGCGTCCACTGCAGGACGCCGGGCTGCGGGGCCGGCGCGTAGTCGCCACGGGCCATCAGCTTCTCGACCAACTGAGCGAGGGCGGCGATCGCGCGCAGCGGAGCCGGCTGCTTGTCGGCCGGCAGCGAGGCGAGCCAAGGCAGGGCATCGGCGAGCCGCAGGCCCAACGCCGGCACCGTCCACAGCGCTGGCGCAATGCGCACGGGTGGCCGTTCTTCGTCCTCGACCTCGCCCTCGGCGAGGCGCGCGACCGGGCGCAGTGTGGTCTCCTCGACCGGGATCAGCAGCTGCAGGTCGACCGGTTCGAGTTTGGCGGCGAGATCGCTGGGCAGCGCTGTGGCGACACCCTCGGTGCCGAGGTCGGACCAGAGGGCGATCCGCGCATCGGCGGGCTGACGCGAGTGGAGATAGGCGGCGTGCAGACTAGTGCTTCCCGTGAGTCGGATCGGCCTTCGGCTGCGTCCACTGGTACTGCACAGGCGTGTGGCGCACGGTCAGCTCGCCGTCCAGTCGCCGCGTCGCGTGGTCGGCCAGCGTGAAGATGAACAGCAGCGAAAGGAACAGGAACGAGCTCAGGAAGACGATCTTGTTGATCGCCGTGTCCCACTTCACGTGCATGAAGAAGGCGATGACCAACGACGCCTTCACGCTGGCGATGGCCATGGCGATCAGCATGTTGGCCGGACCGAAGTCGACGCGCGACGCGCCGACCGTGATGCCGGTCAGGATCAACAGTGCGATCAGCACGTTGAGGAACATCGCCGAGCTGGAGATGTGGTGGTGACCCATCTGCAGCCCGCCGTGCCCGTGGGCGTCGTGACCGTGGGCGTGGGAGTGATCGTGGGCGCTCATCACGGCACCAGGTAGAGCAAGGGGAACAGGAAGATCCAGATCAGGTCGACGAGGTGCCAGTAGAGGCCGACCAGGTCGACGGGCAGGAAGTAACCGTTGTGGAAGCGACCCTTCGCGGCACCCACCATGATCCAGACGATCAGGCCGGCACCGATGATGACGTGCAGGCCGTGGATCGCGGTCATCGTCAGGTAGATCGCGAAGAACAGGTGGCCGTGCGGCACACCGGCCATCACGCCGTCGTAGTCCTTGAACCAAGCGAGCGAGCCCGTGGCTTCGTCGTACGGAGCGAACAGCTCGCTGAAGACCACGAAGCCGTGTTCGTGCTTCGCCTTGTACTCGAAGAACTTGATGACCATGAAGGCGAGGGCGCCCACCACGGTCAGGCCGCAGAACATCAGGGTCTTCTGCTTCTGGCTGGTCTGCGCCGAGCGCACGCCCATGGCCATCGTCCACGAGCTCAGCAGCAGCACCGTCGTGTTGATGGCGCCGAGCTTCCAGTCGAGCTGCTGGCCACCCAGACGGAACGTCTCCGGGTAGACCTCGTGGTAGTAGAAGTAGGCAGCGAAGAGGCCGCCGAAGAGCAGGATTTCCGTCGCCAGGAACAACCAGAAGCCCAGCTTGGCCGACTGGAACTCCTGCACCGGCGTGTCGAAGTGGTGCGCCACCGTGTGGGGAACGAACTCGGGTCCCGGTGCTGGGATCACAACCGAGTGGTGACCGTCGTGACTCATCTTGGAATCCTGTAGCGAGGTGGCGTTGGAGGCTCTGTGGGGCTTCTTCGTCGGCCTGGTCGACGAAGAAGTCTTGGCCGGTTCAGCGGACCGGCGTCTGCATCGACTGGTAGTCGAGCGTCGAGTAGTCGTAGACCTCGTGCACGACCTTCGGCGGCACGTCGAAGTTCTCGAGCGGCGGCGGGGTCGGGCACAGCCAGTCGAGCGTCACACCGCCCCACTGGTTCTGCATGGCCTTCTTGCCCTGGAACAGCGAGGCCACCAGGTAGAAGACCATCATGCCGATGCCGACGGTCAGGATGATGACGCCGACCGTCGACGCCGCGTGGTACGGGGCGTAGTCCGGCACGTAGGTGGCGTAGCGACGCGGCATGCCGCGGCTGCCCATGATGAACTGCGGCAGGAAGGTCGCGTTGAAGCCGATGAAGATGATGGCGCAGGCGATCTTCGCCAGGAACTCGTCATACATCACGCCGAACATCTTCGGCCACCAGTGATGCAGGCCGGCGAAGAACGCCAGCGCGATCGAACCCATCATCACGTAGTGGAAGTGCGCGACGACGAAGTAGGTGTCGTGCAGGTGGATGTCGACGTTCAGTGCGCCGAGGATCACGCCGGTCAGGCCGCCGATCGCGAAGATGATCAGGAACGCCAGCGTGTAGAGCATCGGCGAGTTCAGCGCGATCGAGCCCTTCCAGATCGTCGCGACCCAGCTGAACTCCTTGATCGCGGTCGGGATCGCCACGAAGAAGGTCAGGAACGAGAACGCGAACATCGCGTACGTCGACTGACCCGACGTGAACATGTGGTGGCCCCACACGAGGAAGCTGATGATCGCGATCGCCAGCGAGCTGAACGCGATCAGCTTGTAGCCGAACAGCGGCTTGCGGCTGTGGACCGACACCAGCTCGCTGATGATGCCGAAGGCCGGCAGCACCATGATGTAGACGGCCGGGTGGCTGTAGAACCAGAAGAAGTGCTCGAACAGCACCGGGTCGCCACCGAGGCGCGGATCGAAGATGCCGATGTGGTAGAGGCGTTCGAACGCGACCAGCAGCACCGTGATGCCGAGGACCGGCGTCGCCAGCACCTGCAGCAGCGAGGTGGCGTAGAGCGCCCACACGAACAGCGGCATGCGGAACCAAGTCAGACCCGGCGCGCGCAGCTTGTGCACGGTGACGATGAAGTTCAGCCCGGTGAAGATCGAGCTGAAGCCGAGCACGAAGATCGCGAGGCCGATCGTGACGACGGCTTGCTGCGTGTAGAGGCTGTACGGCGTGTAGAAGGTCCAGCCGGTGTCGAAGCCGCCGAGCACGATGGCGAGCGTCGCCAGGACCGCGCCGGTGAGCCACAGGTAGAAGCTCAGCAGGTTCAGCCGCGGCAGCGCCACGTCCTTCGCGCCGAGCATCAGCGGCAGCACCATGTTCCCGAGCGAGCCCGGGATCGCCGGGATCACGAACAGGAACACCATGAAGGCGCCGTGCAGCGTGAAGATCTGGTTGTACTGGGCGTTGTCGAACAGCATGCCCTCCGGCTCCCACAGGTGGAGACGAACGAGCAGCGCGAACAGGCCGCCGCACAGGAAGGCGATGGAGACGCCGACCAGGTACATCAAGCCGATGCGCTTGTGGTCGAGCGTGCCAGCCCACGACCAGAAGCCCGAACGGTTGTTCAGGTAGTTGGTCGCACCCGCCTCGGGAGCGTGGTGCGCGTGGGTGTCGATCACTGGGACGTTGGTGGTCATCGGTGCCTCACTTCGCCTCTGCGAGCGACTTCATGTACTGGATCAGGCCGGCGATCTTGCGGTCTTCGATGTTGTCGAACGCGGACATGCCGCCGCGGTTGTACGGCTCCTCGGCGACGATCTTGGCCATCGGCGTCTTGATCGACTCGATGATGTAGGCGTCGTCGACGGTGATGGTCTGCTTCTGGCCGCCGACGAGGACCTCGCGCTGGCGACCGGTGAAGGTGCCGTCGGCGTTCTTGGTGAACAGGCCCTTCCAGCTCGGGCCGACGCCCGGGATGCCGTTCACCGAGTGGCAGCTGGCGCACAGCTGCTTGTAGAGGCTCTCACCGCTCTTGGCGGCGGCGGCCGGCGTGCTGTCGTCCCACTTGTCCCACGGCTTCTTGGCGAACTCCTCCGCCGAGACGACGTGCAGCTGCGCGTACATCTTGGAGTGGTCGTTGCCGCAGTACTCGGCGCAGAACAGGTGGTAGTCGCCGACTTCCTTCGGCTCGAACCAGACGACCTGGCTGCGGCCCGGGATCACGTCGCGCTTGACGCGCATCTGCGGCAGGTAGAACGCGTGCAGCACGTCGGTCGACTCGAGGGCGAACGCGACCGGCTTGTCGACCTCGACCCAGACCTCGCCGAACGACTGCTGGCCGTTGGGGTAGGTGAAGGCCCAGTTCCACTGCTTGGCGGTGGCCTTGTAGAGGTTGCGGCTCGCCGCCTCCGGCACGTTCGTCATGTCGAGGCTGCCCTTGAAGCCCCAGGCGAACATGACCATGACGATGATCAGCGGGATCACCGTCCACACGACTTCGAGCGGCGTGTTGTGCGTGACGTTCGACAGCGCCGGCTGGTCCCACGTCTTGCGACGGTAGAGCACGACCGACACGGCGATGACGCCGACGATCACCACGAAGAAGAAGATGCAGACGATGTAGGTGAAGTAGAAGAGCCCGTCGACGTGGTCGAACGTGCTCGCCAGCTTCGGCAGTTGGCCGTACGCGTCGACCGCCAGCGGCGGAGCCGGGTTCTCGATGTGGCCGGGAGTCCTGGCCGGGTCCTGGGTCAGTAGGGCGAACACGGGTGTTCCTGGTCTGCGGTCTGTGGGCTGCGGAAGTTGGGTGTGCTCACGACGAGGAGGGCTGCGGCTGGGCCGTGGCGGCCTGCTGCCGCTCCTTCCGGAGCAAGATCCAGATCATCGCCCCGAGGGCGACGACGGTGACGACGCCACCGACGCGCATCACGGTCATCGCCGTGAGCGAGTAGGTGTTGGTGCGGGAGTCGAAGGTCAGGCAGTTGAGGCGAACCTGGTCGAGGAACGTGCCGAGCTTGCCTTCGCTGGCTTCGACCAGGGCGAGGCGGAGGTCCTCCGGCTCGAAGGTCGTGTTCTTCACGATGCGGCTGACCTTGCCTTCCTTGGTCAGGAAGATCAGCGACGGCGGGTGCGAGAACTGCTGGGTCGCATCCGACCAGTAGTAGTTGAAGCCGACGGCCTTGGTCAGCTTCGTGATGTTGTCCTGGTCGCCGACGAGCACGCGCCATGCGTCGTCGCCGCCGATCTTGGCGAGCTGGCGCAGGAACGTGGTCTTGCGCGCCTTGGCGATCTCCGGCGTCTCCTTCGGGTCGATGGAGACGTTGAGGATGCGGTACTGCTTGCCCGGCTCGAAGTCGACGTCGCTCAGGGCTCGGAACGCCTCGCCCAACACCTGGCCGCACATGCGCGGGCAGCTGTAGTAGCCGAGGATCAGCACCACCGGCACCTCGCCGGGGAACCACTGGCGCAGCTGGAACGGGTAGCCCCGTTCGTCGGTGAAGTTCAGCTGCGGATCGACGGTGACACCGATCGTGTCCAGCTGGTCGGCGGCCACCTCGCGCGTCTCCAGCGTCGACGTGGGCGGCATGCCCTCCTGCGCCAGGGCGGCGCCGGTCGTCAGCAGCAGGGTTGCGAGGAGGGTCTTCATCGATGGTGCGGTTGCGAGCTCGATCCGATCACTTGCCGGCGAGCTTCTTGACGACGTCTTCGATCTTGACCGGGCCGCCGTGCAGGAACTTGTCCTCGGCTGCGCGGACGTTGCGCAGCTCGGTGTTCTCGGCCTTGTAGATCTTGGTCTCGCGCTCGGCTTCCTGCACGCGCACGAAGATCGGCACCATCACCCACAAGGACAGGAACAGCACGACGGTGCCGCCGATGACCCAGATGGTCGCCGAACGGGCGTTGATGTCGTTCTCCGGATCGTGCACCACCGGCTCGTGCGTGGCGCCGGGTGCGTGTTCGTCGTGGTGGCCGTGGCCCATGGAAGTGTCCGTTCGGTGTCCGGGGGAGTGTTCGTTGGCGGTCTGCCTTCAGATGTTCTGGAAGTGCAGCGATTCGGCGAGGCGCGGGTCGCGGATCGGCACCAGGTTGGTGCGGCGCACGTTCCACAGTACGAAGCCGGCGACCAGCGCCAGCAGGCCGGCGAAGCAGCCGAAGTCGGCCCAGCACAGGCCGTGCGTGTACTTGCCGAGGTCTTCGCCGAAGTGCGACAGCGTGTAGCTGACGGATTCGGTCATGTTGCCGTGGCCCTTCTCGCCGGTGCCGCCGGCGTCGTGGCTGCCCATGCTCGGCAGCACCAGGAACTGCATGTCGATGCAGTGGATGACCAGCAGGAAGATCGCGCCGACCGCGAGGCCGACGCTCGAGCGCTTCACGTGCCGCGACAGCAGGAAGGCGAACGGCATCAGGAAGTGGCCGACGATCAGGATCGTGCCGACCGAGCCCCAGCCATGGTGCAGGCGATCCTCGAACCAGCGCGTCTCCTCCGGCAGGTTCGCGTACCAGATCAGCATGTACTGGCTGAAGTTCGTGTAGGTCCAGAACACCATGAAGGTGAACAGGAACTTGCCGAGGTCGTGGTAGTGCTCGGTGGTGATCGCTTCCTTCAGGTAGCCCTGCTTGCCGAGGTAGCGGGCGAGCAGGATCGTGAAGGCGAAGAACGCCATGAAGCCGCCGGCGAAGTAGGCGACGCCGAAGATCGTGCTGAACCAGTGCGGGTCCAGCGACATCAGCCAGTCGAACGCGGCGAACGTCACCGACAGCGCGAACAGCAGCAGGCCCGGCGCAGCGACGCGCGCGAGGTGCAGGCTGATCGCCGGGTCGCCGTTCTCGTCCTGCTTGATCGACTTGCCGCGGAAGTAGACGGCGAGGCCGATCCAGATCGCGAAGTAGATCGCGGCGCGCACGAAGAACGACGTGGGGTTGAGGTAGCTGGCCTTGCCGGCGAGCACCTGGTCGAACTTGGGATCGGTCTCGAGGAGCGGCGCGTGGGTCACCGGATCCTGGTTCGCGTGCGCCCAGTGGTGGAACAGCGTGTCGAAGCCGAGTGCGATCGGCACGAACAGCACGGCCATCAGAGGCAGCGCCGCCGCGGTGTTCTCGGTCAGGCGGCGCACGGTCACGCTCCAGCCAGCGCGCGTGATGTGCTGCACCATCGTGAAGAACAGGGCGCCGAGGCAGATGCCTAGCACGCCCATGTAGCCCACGAGGTAGGCAGGGTAGAAGTCCTTCTTGCCTACCGTGAAGAAGGCGATGGCGATCAGGGCGGCGCCGACGGCCATCAGGCCCATCTGCGTCTTCGCGAGGTCGCCTTCCTTCACCTTGGCGGTGATCGTCGGTGCCAGGTCTTGCAGGCTCCGAGCCGTGTTCGATGCGATTGCGGTCATTGGCGGGCTCTCCGTTCCTCGATCACTTGCTCAGTTGCTGCAGGGCGCGGACGTAGTGCACGATCGCCCAGCGGTCCTCGGGGCTGATGCGCGCGCCGTAGGCCGGCATCGTGCCCTTGCCGTTGGCGATGACGTCGTAGAGCTCGCCGTCCGTGAGGTTGGCGACGCGGTTGTCCTTGCCGGCTTCCTTCTGCAGGTGGAAGGTCGGCACCATCACCGGCCAGCGGCGACCGACGAGGCCGTGCCCTTCGGTCGGGCTGTTGCCACCCTGGCCCGACGTGCCGTGGCAGATCGCGCAGTGGATGTTGAAGCGCTCCTGGCCGCGTTCGATCACCGTGGTCTCGCGACCGAGGTGCACGAGCTTCTGGCTGGCTTCGAGCGGGTTCTTGGTCACGAACTTGCCGGCGGCGTCCTTGTGCGCGAGGGCCGGGTTCGGCAGCGTGTTCTGCGCGACGACGATCTGGCGGCCGAACGGATCAGAGACCGGCAGACGGCTCGCGCGCTTGTCGCTCCAGCCCTCGAACTGGGCTTCGGCCTGCGTGCGCAGCTTCTGCTGGAAGTCCATGTCGAGCACCAGGTGCACCGGCGGCTCGGACGAGATGCCACCGCGCATGCAGCCGGCGAGGCCGAGGGCCGTCGTGGCGAGCAGCAGCAGGCAGGCCTTCACGGGGGACGTGCGGCTCATCGGATCACTCCTCCACGATGGCGACGTTCTTGCCGCCGATGCTCTCGAGGAAGCGCGTGGTCTGCGCGCTGTCGAACTTGGGGTCCTTCGCCTCGACGGCGAGGAAGAAGCGATCGTCGGTCGCGCGCCAGAACGTGGCGTGCTGGAAGATCGGGTGGTGCAGGCGCGGCAGCTTGTTCAGACCGAACATGCCGAACACCGCGCCGAGGCCGGACAGGAGGACCATCAGCTCGAAGGTGATCGGGATGGTCGACGGCCAGGCATAGGGCTCCTTGCCGGACACCCAGATCGGGTAGTCGACCGCGTTCATCCAATACATCATCACCTGGGCCAGGCAGATGCCGGTGATGCCGCAGCAGACGACGATCCAGCCGAGGTGGCTCGGACCCTGACGCAGCGCACGGTCGAGACCGTGCACGGGGAACGGCGTGTAGGCGTCCACGTGCGTGTAGCCCTGGGCAGTCGTCTTCTCCGCAGCGGTGTAGATCGCAGCGGCCGAGTCGAACTCGGCGACGACGCCCCACTTGTTGGTGTTGGCCATGGGGGTGATCTCCTCAGTGGTGCGCGTGCGCGTGCTGCGCGTGCCCGTGGGCGTGGTGGTCGTCGTGGCCGTGCCCGTGGTGCGGGTTGGCCTCCGGCATGACGCCCTTCACTTCGCTGATCGCGAGGATCGGCAGGAACCTGCAGAACAGCAGGAACATGGTGAAGAACAGGCCGAAGCTGCCGGCGTAGGTCAGGATGTCGATCAGCGTCGGCGAGTAGTAACCCCAGCTCGAAGGCAGGAAGTCACGGTTGAGCGTCGAGATCGTGATCACGAAGCGCTCGAACCACATGCCGATGTTGACGAAGATCGAGATGACGAACAGCACCAGCGGGCTGCGGCGCAGGCTTCGGATCCAGAAGAACTGCGGGCTGATGACGTTGCACCCGATCATGATCCAGTACGCCCACGCGTAGGGACCGAAGGCGCGGTTGATGAAGGCGAACTGCTCGTATTCGACACCGCTGTACCAGGCGATGAAGAACTCCATGCCGTACGCGTAGCCGACCATGGTGCCGGTCAGCAGCAGGATCTTCGCGATGTTGTCGAGGTGGTTGAGCGTGATCAGCTCGTGCAGGCCGAGCCACTGACGCGCCGGGATCATCAGGGTCAGCACCATGCCGAACCCCGAGAAGATGGCGCCCGCGACGAAGTACGGCGGGAAGATCGTCGTGTGCCAGCCGGGCACCAGCGAGACGGCGAAGTCGAACGAGACGATCGAGTGCACGGACAGCACGAGCGGCGTGCTGAGGCCGGCCAGGATCATGTAGGCCTTCTCGTAGTTGATCCAGTGACGGTTGCTGCCCGTCCAGCCGAACGCGAACACGCCGTAGGCGCGCGCCGCGATCGTGCGGCCGGCCTTGGCGGCGCGGTCGCGGAAGGTGGCGAGGTCCGGCACCAGGCCCACGAACCAGAACAGGGCCGAGATCGTGAAGTAGGTGCTGACCGCGAACACGTCCCAGAGCAGCGGGCTCTTGAAGTTCGGCCACATCGCCATCTGGTTGGGCAGCGGGAACACCCAGTAGATGACCCAGATGCGGCCGACGTGGATCGCCGGGAAGATGCCGGCCGCCATGACCGCGAAGATGGTCATGGCTTCGGACGCGCGGTTGATCGACGTGCGCCACTTCTGCCGGAACAGGAAGAGCACGGCGCTGATCAGCGTGCCGGCGTGGCCGATGCCGATCCAGAAGACGAAGTTGACGATCGGCCAGGCCCAGGCGACCGGGACGTTGTTGCCCCAGACACCGACGCCGTTGAACACGAGGTAGCCGATCATCGCGCCGAGGTTCAGCAGCAGCGCGATGCTGATGCCGAACATCAGGTACCAGCCGCGCGGCGTCTTCCGCTCGGCGACACCGGCGATGATGTTGGTGACCGACGTGAAGTCGTTCTTGCCCTCGACGAGGGGCGCGCGAACCAGCGGGTTCTCCGGCTCGTCGACAACTGGGATGGCGGTCATCGGATCAGGCCAGTTCGGTTTGGAGTTCGGGGTTCGGGTTGCGGACGCGACCCAGGTAGGTGGTGCGCGGCTTCGTGTTCAGCTCGGACAGGAGGCCGTAGTTCAGGTCGAGGTTCTTCAGCTTCGCGACCTTGCTGGTGGTCTCGATGATGTTGCCGAAGGTGATGGCCTGCGTCGGGCAGGCCTGGGCGCACGCGGTGGTGACCCGCACGTCCTTCTCGCCGTCGCCGACCATCTTGCCGGCGAGCTTCGCCTGGATGCGGCCGCCGTTGATGCGCTGCACGCAGAACGTGCACTTCTCCATCACGCCGCGGTGCCGGACCGTGACGTCCGGGTTGAACGACATGCGCTTCGTGTCCGGCGCGTTCCCGACGTAGTCGAGGTAGTTGTAGCGGCGGACCTTGTAGGGGCAGTTGTTGCTGCAGTAGCGCGTGCCGATGCAGCGGTTGTAGACCATGTCGTTGAGGCCGTCCGGGCTGTGCACGGTCGCGGCGACCGGGCACACCGACTCGCAGGGCGCGTTCTCGCACTGCATGCAGGGCACCGGCATGTTGTGCACCTGCGGGTCCTCGACGTGGTTGAGCTTGTCCTCGTGCGTGCGCTCCGACTTCTTCTTCGTGTCGGCGGGCGACGTGAAGTAGCGGTCGGCGCGGATCCAGAACATCTCGCGGTTGCGCGAGACCTGGACCTTGCCCACCATCGGGATGTTGTTCTCGGCGACGCAGGCGACGACGCACGCGCTGCAACCGGTGCAGGCGTTGAGGTCGATCACCATGCCCCACTGGTAGGGTGAACGCTTGACCTCGGGGTCGTTGCGGGTCGGCTCGTAGCGCTCGGTCCACAGCGACTTGGCGACGTCCTGCTCCTTGCCGCCGTGCAGTGCGGCCGCCTGGTCGAGCGGCGACTGCTTCGGCGCCCAACGCGGGTCCTTCTTGTTGCCCGCGACCGTCGTCTCGCGCACGAGCGCGCGGCCGACCATCGTGCCGTGCTCCTGCGTGCAGACGAGCTGGTGCTTGCCCTGGCCGCGCGCGACCTTGGCGCCGGCGACCAGCCACTGCGCGTTCAGCGTGCGCAGCGGGTAGGCGTCGAAGCCGTGCTCGTTGGCGACCTTGCAGTGCGGGAGCTTGCGGCCCCAGCCGAGGTGGATGGTGATGCTGTCGTCGGCGTGGCCGGGCACGATCCACGCGGGGATCTGCATCTGCTGCGCCCCCTCGCCGATCGTCAGCAGGTCGCCGTTCTCGACGTTGAGGTCGCGCGCCGTCTTCATGCTGACGTGCGCGGCGTTGTCCCAGCTCAGCTTCGACAGCGGCTCCGGGATCTCCTGCATCCACGAGTTGTTGGCGTAGCGGCCGTCGCCCATCTTGGCGCAGCCGCGCAGCACCACTTCGGTGCCGGCAGGCTTCGTCCAACTCTTCACGCCTGCGGCGATCGCGCCGAACGCCAGCGCCGGCGTCTTCGCCGCGAGCTTGTTGTTCGGCGTGTTGGCGGGGGCGACGCCGTCGTGCAGCGTCTTCGCCCACCACGCTTCGAAGCCGGCGCCGGCGACGCCCTGCCAGTGCGACTGCACCAGCGAGTAGCCGAACGTCGTGTCGTGGTTGACGTAGAACAGGTCCTCGTCACCCTCTTGGATGTCGCCGTTCAGCACGCCGAGGAACTCGAGCGCGCTGGTGCCGCCGTGCAGCGGTGCGACCAGCGGCTGCTGCAGCGAGACCGTGCCGTCGTGCGCACGCGCGTCGCCCCAGGTCTCGAGCTCGTGGGCGAGCGGGAAGTGCCAGTCGGCGAGCGCTGCCGTCTCGTCCTCGTGCAGACCGAGGTGGATGGTGATCAGCGAGCCCTTTGCGGCCTTCAGCTTGTCGCCGAACTTCAGGTCGGCGGGCGCGTCGTAGACCGGGTTGGTGCCGAGGCAGACCAGCAGCTTGCAGGCCTTGGTCTCGATCGCCGTGGCCAGGTCCTGGATCGACTTCTTCGCCAGCGTGCCGCGGCCTTCGGCGACGGCGCTGTAGCTGACGGTCTTGCCGACGTTCTCGAGCGCCGCGTTGATCGCGTGAACGACCGCGTGCACCGCGGCGGGCTGGCGCGGACCGGCGACGACGAGGCAACGACCGCGGGCCGACTGCAGGTCCTTGGCGACCGCGTCCAACCAGTTCTTGCCGGCCTTCGTGGTGAAGCCGGCCGATCCGTACGACGCGAGCGCGTCGCCGAGGTCGGCGCCGGTCACGCCGAGCGCCTTCGCGAGGGCGAACGCGACCGCCGGGATCTCGCCGCTCTTGGTGCGGAAGCGGTGGTCGGCGGCGGTGCCGGTCGTCGTGTAGCTCGACTCGACGACGTAGAGGCGCGACAGCTTGCGGCCGCTGGCCTCCAGGGTCTTCGAATCGGGCTCGCGGCGCGTGTCGGCCCACTGGCGGGCGCTGACGAGGTTGTTGCCGTCGGTGGCGAGGAAGTCGCTGTCGAGCGACAGCACGACCTCGGCCTTGGTGAAGTCGTGGTGCGTCGCGACCTGCTCGCCGAACGCCATCTGGGCGCCTTCGAGCTCGTTGTCGAAGTGCAGCGCGCTCCAGAAGTGGAACTTGGCCTTGGCCAGCGCGCCGGCCTTCATGCCGGCGATCTTGGCGTGCAGCGACGGCGACGAGGTCAGCGGCAGCAGCACGTGCAGGCCTTCACCCTGGCCGTCGTTGGCCAACCGCTTCCAGGTGTCGCCAGCGAGGAAGTCCTTCTCCCGGAACGACGCCCACACGGCGTTGTCGTCGGCCTTGGTCGGACCGTGCGCGTGATCGCCGTGGGCCCCGTGCGCGTGCCCTTCGGCCGCGAGCTTCTTCGCCGCTTCCGCGCGCATCGCCGCGCTGAACGGGTGGCGGCTGCGGTTCGGATCGTAGAGCTGCAGCAGTTCGGCCTGCAGCTGCAGGTCGCTGCCGCCGAGGCTGCTCGGGTGCGCGGGGTTGCCTTCGATCTTGGTCGGGCGGCCGTCGCTGCTCTTCACCACGACGCCGATGCCGAAACCGTCGCGCGTCAGCGTCGTCGCGTAGAACGACGGCACGCCGGCCTTGTAGCCCTCGGGCGACTTGTTGAACGGCAGGATCTTGGTGACCGGCTTGCGGCAGCTGGTCAGGCCAGCCAGCGCCACCGAAGCGGCGACCGCACTGAGGAAGCCGCGACGCGACACCGCGTCGGGTGCCTCGGTGATGCCCTCGGGGAACTCACGCTGCAGCGCTTCCTGGAATTCGGGCGTGTTCTCGAGCTCGCCGAGGCTGCGCCAGTAGGTGGTCGTCTCGCTCATGGTCGCGTCAGCGGTCTGCTGGGTCGGGACGGTGGTCATCGGTGGCACGCCCCGCAGTGGGTCGGAGGGTTGAGCGCCGGGAACTTGTCGGTGCCCTGCGGCTCGAGCAGCTTCCTGGCCGCAGCGATGCTGGCGTCGGTCGGCTTCCAGTCCATGTCGGTCACCGAGACGTCGGCCGGCCGGATGTGGGTCGTCGGATCGCGGTGGCACTCGAGGCACCAGCCCATGCTCAGCGGCTGGTCCTGGCGCACGATCTCCATCTCGTGGATCGGGCCGTGGCAGCTGGCGCAGCCGACGTTCGCGCGGACGTGGACCGCGTGGTTGAAGTAGGCGTACTCCGGCAGCATGTGGACCTTGATCCACTCGATGGGCTTGTTGCTGGCCGTGCCGTCGCCGTAGGCCTCACGCAGCGGCGCCAGCGCCTCGCTGTCCTTCTTGACCTGCAGGTGGCAACCCATGCACGTCGCCGCGTCGGGCACCGTGGCATGGGGGCCTTCCTCGACCATGCGGTGGCAGTAGCGGCAGTCCATGCCGAGGCTGCCCGCGTGCAGCTTGTGGCTGTAGGCGATCGGCTGGTAAGGCGCGTAGCCCACGTCCGTGTGCTTCGGCGAGAACCAGAAGTTGACGGCGAAAACCACGGTGAGACCGGCTGCGGCCGCACCGAGCGCGAGCACGGTGGGCAGCTTGTTGGTCCACTTCGGGAACAGAAGGGTCAAGGTGCATCCCCTCCGCAGTAGCGGGGACAGGTTGCGGTCTGAAAGAATCGACGCGTTCGCTGACGGTCGACTCGTCGGCGGCGCGCTGCACGGGAGCTCGGCTCGAACCGCAGCACGTGCTCACCCGCTCCGACGACCGAACGTGACGACCGCATGACGGTGCATCCGAGGGGGCGTTGGAGCGAGGGAGCGGGGAGGCCGGGCCCGAGGGGCGGCCCCTGTAAAAGAACGGTGCCGCCCGGTCAATTTCAGAGTTCTGAGTTTCGCGGTTGAAAAGTGCGTAGGGGTGCGGGGCTTCGCGGCCCCGGCCGGCAGCTTGCGCAAGTCGTGATGCCGCACGAGAAGGCGACCGCAGCGCCTCGTTTTCGCATCCTCGTCAGCGTCTCCACAACGGGCTCCGGCACGCTGTGGAGAACGGCGGTCAGCGTCGCCACGCAGCGCGCAGCGCGGCGGCGATCCGCCCGGCCGCGAGCCGGTGCGCGCGCGGATTCGGATGCATGTCCGCCGGGCTCACCCACAGGTCTTCTTGCGGTGTGCCGCGCAGTGCTGGCAGCACGTCGACGAACGGGATGCCGGCGGCTTCGCAGTCGGCCGCGACGAGCTGGTGCAGGCGCTCGAACGGATAGGTTCGACCTTCCCCAAGTCCTTGCAGGAAAGGCCATAACACCACCAGCATCGGGATCGATCGGGCCTTGCAGAAGGCCTGGATCGCGCGCAGGTCGCGCTGCGGCCCACCCTGCGACCACATGTCCGCGAACGGCTGGTCGTCGCGGTACCAGCCGGATGCCTCGCCTTCGCTCTGCGGCAGCTTCAACAGCAGGTCGACCCAGTCGACGGCCGGGTCGAGGTCGAGCGCGCTGCGCTTCGGCTTGCCCTGCAGCGCCTCGGCGAAACTGGTCTCGCTGGCCGCTGCGATCACCGACAGGCCGCTGCTCGGGACCAGGTCGTTCATGCACAGCCCCACCACCACGGCGTCGGGGCCGAGCGCGGCGAAGCGGTGCAGCAGACCCGCCGCATACTCGTCGACGCAGTTGGTGCCGGCGGCGCCGCAGTTCACGGTGCGCACGTCCCCGCGGTCGGTGCGCAGGTCGTCCTCGAGCAGGCGCACCCATCCCAGCTCCTCCGGCACGCCCCAGCCGAACGTCATCGAGTCGCCGAGGCACAACACCCGCTGCTGGCCGGCCGGCTTCGGCACGGTCGTCACCTCCGGGCGTTCGCGCAGACCGTTGCCCTCGAGGCGCACCGGCACGCGGCCGTGCTGGTCGAACCAGTCGCGGCGCAGTTGGTCGTTGTCGCGATAGCAGAGGAAGAAGCTCTGGTTCGGGGCGATGCGCAGACGCGGGCGCGGCAGCTGCACGCCGACCTCCCCGGGCACCGGCACGATGAAGCCGCGGCGCATCAACTCGGCGAACTGCGACGGCACGAAGCGTTCGCCGTCGGGCGTTTCGTAGCCGAATTCGCCCAGCAACCCCCCGCTGCGCGGCCAGCCGACCTGCCGCAACACTTCGTCGTGCGTGCTGCGCAGCACCACGGTCAGCCAGGACGTCTCCTTCAGGTGGCGGTCGAACTGGTCCATCCACTCGCCGCTGAGCACCTCCTTGGAGGTGAGGGCGGGCACCGGTGCTGGGGTCGCCGCCGGTGCGGGGGCCACGAGGCGCAGCAGCGGCACGGCGGCGATCAGCGCGCCGAACGCGACGCCGCACCAGCGCGCGGTGCGGCGCTGGGCCGGCGACCACGCGGGGATCGCCTCGAACCACTCGCCCGGCTGGGTGTCGTCGTGCGCCATGTCAGAAGCGGAAGTAGAGGAAGGGCAGGTGGGTCGCCGCCAGCGAGTGCGCCAGGGCCATGGCGAACAGCACGGCGAACAGCGCCATGACGCCCGGGTGCAGCCGCCGCAGCAGCGCCGCCGAGTTCGGCATGCCGAACGTGATCGCCAGCGCGCCGAGCACGGTCAGGGCGGTGATCGTGGTGCCGCCGTTCGTGGCCAGCGCCTGGCCGAGCCCGTGCGCGCCGAACAGGCCGCCCCACAGGTTCCACAGGTGCGCGAAGTCGCGGGCGACGAACATCGACCAGCCGAAGGCGAAGATCGTGAACGTCACGCCGATGCGCAGCGGCCGCGGCAGCCGGGCGTGGAACGCGGCGCGGCCGCGCAGCCGTTCGAGGCACAGCCACAGGCCCTGGTAGGCCCCCCACAGCACGAACGGCCAGTTGGCGCCGTGCCACAGGCCGCCGAGCAGCATCGTCGCCATCAGGTTGGCGTAGGTGCGCAGCGGTCCGCGGCGGTTGCCGCCGAGCGGGATGTAGAGGTAGTCGCGCAGCCACGTCGACAGGCTGACGTGCCAGCGCCGCCACGCTTCCGTGATGCTCTCCGCCTTGTACGGCGAGTCGAAGTTGCGCGGGAAGTGGAAGCCCAGCATCAGGCCGAGCCCGATCGCCATGTCGGAGTAGCCCGAGAAGTCGAAGTAGATCTGGCCGGCGTAGGCCAGCAGCGACGTCCACGCCGGCACAAGGCCGGGGTCCGGCATGGCGAAGCCGGCGGCGGCGATCGGCGCCAGGCTGTCGGCGACCAGCACCTTCTTGACGAAGCCGATGGCGAACGCCGCAGCACCGGCGCCGAACTGCGTCGCCGAGTGTTCGCGCTGCAGCAGCTGCCGGTGCACGTCGCGGTAGCGCACGATCGGGCCGGCGACCAGCTGCGGGAACATCGTCACGTAGCAGGCGAAGTCGACCAGCGACGTCGTCGGGCGCACTTCGCCGCGGTAGACGTCGATGGTGTAGCTCATCGACTGGAACGTGTAGAACGAGATGCCGACCGGCAGCAGCACGTCGGTCCAGCCGAACGTCGTGCCGAGTGCGGCCTCGGTCGTGTGCACGAAGAAGTTCGCGTACTTGAACCAGCCGAGCAGGCCGAGGTTGGCGACGATCGAGAACAGAAGCCAGGTGCGGCGGTGCGCGCGATTCTCCTCGCGCGCTCCCATCGCCAGCGCGACCGAGAAGTCGAGCGCCGTGCTGGCCAGCATGATCAGCACCCAGTAGGGGCGTTCCCAGCCGTAGAAGACGAGGCTGCAGGCGAACAGCCACAGGTTGCGATGGCGTGCCCCGATCGCCGCGTAGCCGGCGAGGAACACCGGCAGGAACAGGAACAGGAAGGCGAACGAGGTGAAGACCATGCGAGCGCGACCCGGGGCGCGGTCTCGCCGCCGCCTGCGCGAACGGGGCGGGATCCTACGCCGCGGCGGTCGCGGTGCACCGCTCGATGCCGGCGAATGCCTGCTTCGGCGTGGCCGCGCACAGCGGGGACTTCACGTTCTTTCGCGTGGAAACCGCCGACGCGGCCCGCGCATACTCCGTCGCCCGTTCGCGGCCGTCGGCACCTGATTCCGGCGGTCGACCCGCCGCGTCATGCCTGCATTCGTCCTCGGCATCTCCGCCTTCTATCACGACTCCGCGGCTGCCCTGCTGCGCGACGGCGAGATCGTCGCGGCGGCACAGGAGGAGCGCTTCACGCGCAAGAAGCACGACGCCGGCTTCCCGAAGCACGCGGTCGAGTTCGCGTTGCAGCAGGCCGGCATCGGCATCGGCGACGTCGACTTCGTCGCGTTCTATGACAAGCCGATCCTGAAGTTCCATCGCGTCGTCGAGATGTTCGCCGGCTTCGTGCCGATGGGCTTCCGCGCGTTCGCGCGCCAGCTGCCGCTGCTGCTCGGCGACAAGCTGAACATGCGGCGCCTGCTGCGGAAGAACCTCGGCACCCTGCCGAAGAACCGCCGCTTCGTCTTCCCCGAGCACCACGAGAGCCACGCGGCGTCGGCGTTCTTTCCGTCGCCGTTCGAAGAGGCCGCGGTGCTGACGATGGACGGCGTCGGCGAGTGGGCGACGACGTCGCTCGGCGTCGGCGAAGGCAACCGGCTGCGGCTGCTCAGCGAGATCCGCTTCCCGCACTCGCTCGGCCTGCTCTACTCGGCGTTCACCGCCTACTGCGGCTTCAAGCCGAACAGCGGCGAGTACAAGCTGATGGGGCTCGCGCCGTATGGCGAGCCGCGGTTCGAGAAGCTGATCCGCGACCACCTGATCGACCTGCGCGAGGACGGCAGCTACCGCCTCGACATGTCCTACTTCGGCTACTGCGTCGGCAACGAGATGACGTCGCCGAAGTTCCACGCGCTGTTCGGCGCGCCGCCGCGGCAGCCGGAGTCGCAGCTGGAGCAGCGGCACATGGACCTGGCGGCGTCGATCCAGCGTGTCACCGAGGACGTGATGCTGCGCACGGCGCGCCACGCGCACCGCGTCACCGGCAAGAAGAACCTGTGCCTCGCCGGCGGCGTCGCGCTGAACTGCGTCGGCAACGGCGTGATCCTGCGCGAGGGGCCGTTCGACAAGATCTGGATCCAGCCCGCGGCCGGCGACGCCGGCGGTGCGCTCGGGGCGGCGCTGATGGTGTGGCACCAGCTGCTCGGCAAGCCGCGGCAGGCGAAGCCCGCCGACGCGCAGCGCGGCAGCCTGCTCGGCCCGCGCTACGAGGCGGCGGACATCAAGGCGTTCCTCGACGCGCAGAAGGTCGTCTACGAGGAGTGCACCAGCGAGCAGCAGCTGGCGGATCGCGTCAGCGAGCTGATCGAGCAGGAGAACGTGATCGGCTGGTTCCAGGGCCCGATGGAGTTCGGCCCGCGCGCGCTCGGCTCGCGCAGCATCATCGGCGACGCGCGCTCGCCGAAGATGCAGAGCGTGATGAACCTGAAGATCAAGTTCCGCGAGTCGTTCCGGCCGTTCGCGCCGATCGTGCTGCGCGAACGCGCCAGCGACTACTTCGACATCAAGCCCGACCACGACAGCCCGTACATGCTGATCGTGGCGCCGGTGCGGCAGGACAAGCGCAAGCCGGTCGAGCCGGGGCTGTTCGGCCTCGACAAGCTGAAGCAGCTGCGTTCGGTGGTGCCGGCGATCACGCACGTCGACTACTCGGCGCGCCTGCAGACCGTCGACGGCGAGCGCAATCCGCGCCTCGCGTCGATGATGCGCCGCTTCGAGCAGCGCACCGGCTGCCCGGTGCTGATCAACACCAGCTTCAACGTGCGCGGCGAACCGATCGTCTGCACGCCGCAGGACGCGCTGCGCTGCTTCCTCGGCACCGAGATGGACGTGCTGGTGCTCGAGAACTTCGTCGTGCGCCGCGCGGCGCAGACGAACCTGCCCACCGTCGACCGCGAGCAGTACCTCGCCGGCTTCGCCCTCGACTGAACGCTCGCCGCCATGATCAAGATCGATCTCTCGCCGAAGCCTGCGTTCCTGCGCCAGTTCGCGCTGGTCACGATCGTCGGCCTGCCGTTGCTGACCGCGGCGGTGCTGCGCATCGCCGGCGTGTTCGCGTGGGACCACGTGGCGTTGCTGGTCGCCGGCGCGGTGGCGCTGCTGCAGTGCGCGCTGGCGTTCGCCGGCTCGCTGCACCTGACGCGCGTCGTCTACGTGCTGCTGATGTGCGTCAGCTTCCCGATCGGCTTCGTCGTCTCGAACGTGCTGCTGATCGCCATCTACTTCCTCGTGTTCACGCCGATCGGTCTGGTGTTCCGGCTGATCGGTCGCGACACGATGGGACGTCGCCTCGAGCCGTCGCGCACGACCTACTGGCACCAGCGCCCCGCACCGCGGCCGCTCGCCAGCTACTTCAAGCTATACTGACCCGGCTGCGAGCCGGATCGCACACGAGCCATGACCGAACCGAAGCAAGACCAAGAGAACGAGTTCCTGAAGGCCGCCGGCGAGAAGGAGCGGGGCCTGGTGGCGGAGTTCGTGGCGTTCATGGCCGAGAACAAGATGTGGTGGCTGACGCCCATCCTGATCGTGTTCCTGCTGGTCGGCGTGCTGCTGGTGATCAGCGCGACGCCGCTCGGCGCCTGGGTCTACTCGTTCGTCTGACGAACTTGGCGCGGTCGCGCGCGCGACCTCGATGCCATCGCGGGACCGACGGCGGCCGGCGTTGGTGCGTCGCCGTCCCGAATCGGTCCGTTCTCGCACGTGCTGGGCGAAGGAGCTGGTTTTCCCGGTCGATACCGCGGCAGTCACACGAGGGAAGACTGCCATGCGCGACCAAGGACTGGACACCTACCTGGCGGACATCAACGAGGTGCCGCTGCTGACCGCCGAGCAGGAGATCGAGCTCGCCAAGCGGATCCAGCGCGGCGACCTCGCCGCGCGCGAACACATGATCCGCGCCAATCTGCGCCTGGTCGTGTCGATCGCGAAGAACTACGTGAACCGCGGCCTCGCGTTCCTCGACCTGATCGAGGAGGGCAACATCGGGCTGATGCGGGCGGTCGAGAAGTTCGACCCGAAGGCCGGCTGCCGGTTCTCGACCTACGCGACGTGGTGGATCAAGCAGGGCATCCGCCGCTCGCTGGTCAACACGGTGAAGACGGTGCGCGTGCCGAGCTACATGTCGGAGATCGTCTCGCGCTGGAAGGCGACGGCGATGGAGCTCGGCTACCGGCTCGGTCGCCAGGCGACCACCGGCGAGATCGCCGAACAGCTCGACCTGCCCGAGAACAACTGGAACCTCGTGCGCGACACCGTGCTCGCCAACTCGCAGCCGACGCACTCGATGAGCGAGGACAGCGCGGCGGCGTTCGCCGACACGATCGAGGACACGCGCAGCCCGTCGCCGGAGGACGAGATCCTGACCGCGATGGAGCTAGGCCGGCTGCGCGAGCTGCTCGAGCGGCTCGAGCCGCGCGAGTCCCGCATCCTGAAGCTGCGCTTCGGCATCGGCACCGGCGAACCGATGACGCTGAAGGCGATCGGCAAGCGCTTCGGCCTGACGCGCGAACGCGTTCGGCAGATGGAGCAGCAGGCGCTCGACCGGCTCGGCGAGGTGATGTCGCGCGAGTTCGGCGAGGAGCGGCCGGCGACGCGCGTGCGCAAACGCGCTGCGCGCGCCGAGTGAGCGGCGGACCCGAAGCTCCGCCCGGGGCTTGCTTCCACCGGCGGGCCCCGTAACCACGTTCTGCAGATGGCGAACAGCACGTGGTTGCCCGGCGACGGAACGTCTCTCTACGTGCACGTTCCGTTCTGCGTCGTGAAGTGCGGCTACTGCGACTTCAACTCGTACGTGGTCGACGACCGCTCGGTGCACGATCGCTTCCTCGACGCGCTCGAGGCCGAGCTGGTGCGCGACTGGCGCTTCGGCACGCCGGTGTCGGTGTTCGTCGGCGGCGGCACGCCGACGCTGCTCGATCCGGAGCGCTTCCGGCGGCTGTTCGAACTGCTCGCGCGCCACGTGCCGCTCGGCGAGTGCCGCGAAGTGACCATGGAGGCGAATCCGGAGAGCGTCACCGCCGAGAAGGCGGCGATCGCGCGCGCGCACGGGGTCACGCGCATGAGCATGGGCGTGCAGAGCTTCCACCCCCACCATCTGCGCTTCCTCGATCGCGCGCACACGGCGGAGCGCGCCGAGGAAGCGTTCGCGGTGCTGCGCGCGTCGGGGTGCGAGAACATCTCCGTCGACATGATCTTCAGCGTGCCGGGCCAGACGCTGGCCGAATGGCACGCCGACCTCGAGCGCGTGCTGCGCCTGCGGCCCGATCACCTGTCGTGCTACAACCTGACGTTCGAGCCGGGCACGCGTCTGCACCGCGACCTGCAGCAGGGGCGCATCGAGCCGAACGACGAGGAGACGGACCGCGCGATGTTCCTCGCCACGCGCGAACGGCTCGCGGCGGCTGGGTTCGAGGCCTACGAGATCAGCAACTTCGCCGGCCGCGGCGGCCCGTCGCGCCACAACGACCACTACTGGCTGCAGGGCGACTACGTCGGCATCGGGCCGGGCGCCTCGAGCCATCGTCGCGGCGTGCGCTGCACCAACCTGAAGACGGTCGAGAGCTGGGCGGGCGCCGTGCTCGACGGCACCCCTGGCGCGGCGTCGGCGGAGACGCTGCGGCCGCTGCAGCGCGCAGCCGAAGCGCTGTGGCTCGGCATCCGGCGGCGCGATGGCGTCGATCTCGAGCGGGTCGCGCGGCGAACGGCCGTGTCGCTGTCGCCGTTCGAGCCGACCATCGTGCGTCACGAGGCGGCCGGTCTCTTGGTCCGGCGCGGCGCCAGCATCGTGCTGACGCCCGCCGGGGTGCTGCTCGCCGACATGGTCGGCGGCGATCTGCTGTCGGTCGGTTCGGAGCGGCTTGGCTCGGAGCGACTCTGACGAGAGGTTCTGCCGCGTCGCGAGCGGTCAGAAGCCGCGGCTTGCGGCCTGCGTGACGCCGATGGCCACGCCGACGGCGAACAGCATCGCGTACATCTCCAGGCCGAACGGGCTCGTGGCGACGGTGGTGCGCCCGGTGGCATCCGACGTCGTGTAGCTCGACATCGCGAACAGGTGCTTGGTCAGCGTCTCCGCCTCCGGCAGCTGCTGCAGGTCGATCGGGACCTGGTCGTCCGGACGGACGATCGCCAGCACGCCGGCCAGGATCTGGTAGATGCTCTCGAACTGCGACTTCCAGTCGGTGAAGGACACGGCCTCGAGCGCGCTCGGCAGTTGTGCGGCGATGCCGGCGAACTCCTTGTTGCTGCGGATGTCGTTCTTCGGGTCGTCCTCGCGGTCCATGCGCTGGAAGTGCCGCTTGATGTCGTTCGGCGAGAAGCTGCCGACCAGGTAGCCGTCCTTGAAGGCGAAGGTCGGCTGGATCACGTCGAGGACCTTGCCCAAGTCCTGGGCCTGGCCCAGGCGATTGGTGTTGACGGTGAGCTCGTAGAACTTGATGCCCTGCTTCTGGTTCTCCTGGATCCCGACCATGCCCTGCGTCGCCTTGGCCAGCGCCTTCAGCGCCGGCACCAGCTTCGCTTCGTCCGCCTTGACGAGCAGCGCGAGTTCGGGCGCCGCCGAGAAGGTGCTGACGGGCATCTGCCAGTAGACGTAGTGACCGCCGATCGCGCCGACGAGATCGTTGCGCACGCTGAAGCCGAGCTGCTTCTCCATCTCACCCAGCTGGCCGAGCAGCTGCTTGGCCAGCTCGGCGTCGTAGGCTTCCAGGCCCTTGACCGCGAGGTCGTAGTAGTAGGCCAGATCCATCGTGCCGGAGCTGAAGCCGACGGCGTCCTTCGGGATCCACTTCAGGAACTTCAGGTCGATCGGAGCTGCTTGCGCAGTCGTGCCCGCCGCCAGGGCCTCGAACGAGCGCGTGACGCTCTTGCCGTCGACGAACGAGCTGGTGGTGCGGGACGCGCCGAGCTGGAACAGCCCCATGGCGTTCATCGCGCGCTCGACCCCCTTCATGTCGACCATCCCCAGCTCCTCCTCGGCGACGACCGCGGTCGCCGCCTGGAACAGCGATTTCATCGTGGAGCCGGGGCGCCAGAACATCTCGAACTCGTTCTTCTCCTTGGCCATCGCCATGTGCTTGGCGATCGCCTCGTAGTCGGCCGCGGCGCCGAGCGAGGGCAGCTTCTTCTGCATGCCGTCGACGATGATCTGCAGGTCCGGCGTCAGCGTGGTGATCAGCAGGCCATTCGGCACCATGGCGAGGTTCAGCGCCATCGCACTGCCTTCGCCGCCGCTCGGGCGGAAGCTGACGGTGCGCACGTCACCGACCTTGCCCTCCGTCTTCTTGAGCATGCCGCCCATCTGGTCCTCGAGCATGCCGAGCCCCATGTCGAGCAGCTTGTTCCACGTCGGTGCGCTGGCGCCGAAGTCGAGGTGGGCGACGATGCCGAGGTCGGCCTGCGTGCCGAAATCCCCACTGGTCATCTGCATCGAGGTCAGGGCCATCGTGAAGCCGTTGACGCGCAGCGCCATGATGTCGGCGGGGTCGACCGGGAACTGCCCCTGCGCGTGCATCTGCTTCACCTGGTCCATCTGCTGCGCGAACATCTTCTCGCCCATCTCGCGCAGGTCGGCGACGAACTTCTGCACCTCGTCTTCGGCCCACATCTTCGCCAGCGGCATCTGCGCGAAGCGCGCCATGCTCCCTTGCAGGTCCGGCGCCGACATCACCATCAGGGTGTCCTTCGGCAGGTAGGGGACGATCGACTCCTGCGCTGCCAACGGCAGTCCGAGCAGCAGGAAGCAGGCGAGGCGTGACGGTTGGTGGCGCTTCATGGGAGACGGATGGTTGCGAAAAGGGCTTTGCCTTCCTGGGAAAGGCAGTGGCGGGCTCTGTGGCCGTCGGTGTCCCGGAACTGTCGCATCTGTTCGGATCGGCGATCAGGACGACGGGCGTCACATGTTCGCAGATCGCCGGCGGTCGGTCGTGAACTTCGACCAGGATTCCATGCGCTGGCTCGGTCGCAGCGTCAGATACGGAGTCCAGCGTGGGCGGGTCGGCGGCCGCAGCAGGCGCAAGCCGGCCTCCTTCAGCGTGCGGTCCGCCTTGCGGGCATTGCAGCCGACGCACGCCAGGACGCAGTTCTCCCAGCTGGTGCCGCCGCCGCGGGAACGCGGCAGCACGTGGTCGACACTCAGATGGTCGGTGGTGCAGCGGCGGCCGCAGTACTGGCACGTGTAGTCGTCGCGCAGGAACAGATTGCGCCGCGTGAACGGGGCCTCGTGGCACGGCACGCGGTCGTACTGGGTCAGCAGCACGACTTCCGGGACCTGCAGGCGCAGCGAAGGCGAGCGGATCGCCGGCGCGCCGTGTGGAACGGGCTGCTCGAGCCACTCCTCGAACGTGAAGGTGGACAGGGTGTCCGGAGCCACGATGCGCGCGGCTTCGCGGAACACCATGCACAGGGCCCGGCGCACCGTGGTGACGTGCACCGGCCGCCAGGAACGATTCAGCACCAACGTTGCTCGATCGAGCAGCTCGGCCCTTCGGGGTGGATCGCAGGCAACCATGGATCGCTTGGCCCTTGTTCGTCGCCGTGAGCTCCCAAGGGCGCGCGGAGTCTAGATCCGGTCGCCCTGGGGAGGAATCCCTCCACCTCGGCGTCGCGGGTCGAGCGGCCCGGTGGCGGCGTTGCTCGGCCGCGCGGCCGTGGCTAGACTCTGCGCCCCCATCACGGAACACGAGACGTTCTGCACAGCAGGCGGTCCCCGATGACGAGAACCTTCCACGAACTGCGGCGCGCTACCCTCGGTGCCTTCCTGCTGGCTGCACTCCTGGGATGCGAGTCCGCTGGAGGCTCGGGTGAATACGGCGTCACGGCGACGCAGTTCGCGGACGTGGTGGTGCCGGCCGGAATGAAGCTGCGCGACCGGGCCAACGAGAGCCACTCGCGCGACGACGGCGGCTATCGGACCGCCCACCTTGTCTATTCGGGCCAAAGCCGGGTCGAGGACATCGAGAGCTACCTGCGTCTGCGCATGCCGTCCCACAACTGGCAGCTGGTTGCCGAGAGCAAGGTCGAGGATGGCATCGTGATGAAGTTCGAGCGCGATGTTTACTCTGTGCAGTATTCCGTAGTGCGCGCCGATGGCGCCACCCTGATGACCGTCGACTACGCGACTGACTATTCGCGCCGCTGAGGCCGAGCCTTATCCATGTCCGCTACCCCCACTCCGCAGCCTCAGGCTGTTCCTCAGGCCCTCGAGGCGCCCAACCAGATCAATCTGCTCTGGGAGCGCTACCGTTCGCTCTTCTACGTCGTGGTGCTGGGCATCCTGGGCGCCATGGGTGTGCAGTACTACCTGGGCGTGCTCCATCAGGGGCGGGTCGATGCCGAATGGGCTGCTTTCTCCCAAAGCATTGGCCTGAAAGATGCTTACGGCAGCAAGGAGCAAATGGAGTCGCTCGCGGACTCCTACTTTGCCGGTGGCGTGGCCAGCCTCAAGGACCTGGACCTGGCCAAGTTGGAGTCCAGTTTCGAGGCGGCTCCAGCTCACCTGAAGCCCTACTACCTGTTCGCTGTCGCATGCAAGGCCAAGGTTGACAAGAACTTCGACAAGGCATTGCAGACTCTGGACAAGCTCGCTGCCGCCTATCCGCAGCACGTGCTGGTCAAGGAGTCGGAGTATCCCCCGCAGGTTCGTCAGCAAGAGCCCGAGAAGGACGACAAGAAGCCACCGACTGCGAACCGGAAGCCGATCCTGAAGGCGACGGTCAAGGGGAGCTCGGTGCAGCTGCTGCGGGATCAGATCGCAGCCGCCAAGTCCTTCCAGATGCCTGCACAGTTCGCTCGGGTCGAGGTGCCGGCGGACGCCACCAAGTACAAGTTCGAAACGGGCAAGGGCTCTTTCGTGATCGCCCTCATGCCCCAGGCGAAGCTGCATCGCGACGCCTTCATGAAGCTGGCCGATTCGACGCCGGCGTTTTGGGAGGGCACGGCAGTCGACGAGATCCGCCGTTCGACCAAGCTCAGGAAGCGCCCGATGGAGCTCCACTTCGGCTTCGACAGCAGCCGGGCCGAGGATCGCACGCAGTGGGCGTCCAAGGAGCCCAGCAAGAACCAGGTGGAGTTCGAGGACACGAATCTGAGCCACTTCGCCGGTGCGGTGTGCGGTCGCCCCGAGGCGGACGGCGATTCCGGTGGCAAGTCCTGCGTGGATCGCCTCTGGATCAGCGTTGACGACAACGCGCAGCAGGATGGCGAGCGCGTGGTGTTCGGCTACGTCGTCGAAGGCTTGGACGTGCTCAAGAGCATCTGCGAGCTGCCCATGAGCAGCACGCAGGAAGACGAGAGCGGCGAGGGACGGCCGAACGACTTGGTGCGCATCACCAAGGTCACCAAGCTGTAGCTCAGCTGGCAGATCGGCCCTGGAGCCTTGCTTGCTCGGGCCGCCTGGCTCCAAGCCCCCGCCGGGCACGGTGAGATCCGCTTCGCTGGCGGCCTAAAGGGGAGCGCTCAAGAAAGCGCCCTGCCCGCCCATTCGGAGCCGAAGGTGGCTCCGTTCCACTCGCTCGGGCACGAGCGTCGATCGCTAAGGAGCTACTCGCCCGACTGCGAGCGCTCTGGCGTCAGCCGGTGGTAGATGCGATCGAGCTCGTCGCGGCCGGAGCACTCGATGATGATCTGGCTGCGCTTGCGACCGTAGCGAATGCTGACGGGTGCGCCGATCGAATCGACGAGGTTCTCCTCGAGCTCATTGAGCCAAACTGGTCTGGCTCGAGCTGGCTGCTTGGGTGCTTGCGGTGCGGTCAGTGCCTGCTGTGCGGTCTTGACCTCGGCCTCGAGCTTGCGAACGGACCATGCTTGCCGGATCGCTTGATCCGCCAGCTGCACCATGGTCTGCACCTCGCTCAGGGCCAGCAGACTTCGGGCGTGGCCCATGCTCAGTGTTCCACGTGAAACATGCTCCTGAACTGGAGCCGGCAGATCCAAGAGGCGCAGGAAGTTCGCAACCGTCGAGCGCTCGAAGCCCACCTTCTTGGCCACGCCCTCTTGGGTGGTGCCGAGGTGCTCCATCAGTGCCTTGAAGCCCTGAGCCTTCTCGAGGGCATTCAGGTCTTCGCGCTGCACGTTCTCGACCAGGCTCGCTACGGCCGCATCCTGGTCCGACATCGAGCGCACCAGAACCGGAACCTCCGCCAGGCCTGCAAGTTGTGCTGCCCGCCAACGTCGTTCGCCGGCAATGATCTCGAAGCGTTCGCCGTGCCGCCTGGCCAGGATTGGCTGCAGAATGCCGCTCGATCGAATGGACTCGGCCAACTCCGCGAGTTCGGCTGGCTCGATGGTGCGGCGAGGCTGGAAAGGGCTGACCTCCAGCTTGCCAACCGGAACCTGAAGCACCTCGCCGTCCGCTGGTGCCGGCTTGGGGCCGGTTGGCTCTGCGCTCGGCACGCTGGCCTGAGGCACCGAGGAGGCGGCTGGCTGCTTGGAGCCTCCGGACAAGAAGAAATCGAGACCTCGACCCAATCGACGATCAACCATGCATGACCTCCTTGACCAGCTGCGCATAACAGAGGGCAGCCTTGGTCGCTGGACTGTGAATGAAGACGGTGTTGCCGAAGCTCGCTGCTTCCACAAGGCTGGCATCGCGCAAGATCGTGGTGCGCAACACGCGATCGCCGAGGTTGCGCCGCAGGTCCTGCAGGATCTCACCCGTTACGGGATCCGAGTAGTCCACCATGGTGGGCAGCACTCCGCGGAGCTTGGCCTTGCCTGGGTTCTCGGCCGCCGCCGCTTCGATCGAAGAGAGCATCTGCGACAGGCCATGCATGGCGAAGAACTCCGCCTGCACTGGGACCAGGATCTCATCGCCCAGACGCACGCCCGCCCAGCCCCAATCGTCCATGCGCGGCGGGCAGTCGAACACCAGGAAGTCGATCGAGGTTGCCAGGCTCTGGGTGAGCTGGCTGAGCCGCTCGAAGTCCACCTTGGCATCGCGGGGCACCTCACCGAAGGCGCCCGGCGAAGGAACCAGCCACAGGTTCTCGGCCACGGCAGTGAGCTCCGAAAGCACAGGATCAGGGCTGGGGGAGCTGGTCATGCCCTGCAAAGCAACCGTGGCGTTGCCTTGCAGGTCCAGGTCGATCAGCACGACCTTCTTTCCGCTCAAGGCGATTCCGTGGGCCAAGTGGATGGCCGTTGTGGTCTTGCCGACCCCACCCTTCTGATTCGCTAGGACGATGGACCGCACTTGCCGCCTGTTCGTTTCGAGTGCGTCCGCATGCTAGCAACCGGCAAGGTGGTGAACAAACACGCCAAGGCGCGCGTGTTGACAATCCGAGCCAACCGAGCCAAGGTTGCCACGCCCCCATGAACGGCCCTTGGCTGCGGCTCTTGCGCCTTGCATTCGTCGCTGCGCTTCGGCGCGCTGGCGTGCTTCCGTGGCTGCTGTTGTGCCTCGGCGTGGCCTGGACTGCTCTGCTCGAACCGGTCATGCTTCGCCGGTCCGGACTGCCGCTCATCGAATCGAGCGCCCACGCCTTGGCTCTGCTGGCTCTGCTGGCGATCACGTCGGGCTGTTCGAACCTGCCGCGGCTGCGTGATCGCCTCGCCGTGAGTGGCCTGCTCACCTGCGGCATGGCGGTGGCGCAGACCGCACTGGCCGCAACCGCCATCGCCTTGCGCAGCCAGCCTCTCGAAGGCTTGGTCTTGCTCGAGGGCTCATTGCGCTTCTTGCTCGCGTGGTGGCCCGTCGCTGCTACGCTGTCGGCGGCGCTGCACGGGTGGCGATCGTTCTTCGTGTGCTGCGCACAAGTTGTTTGTGGAGCTTCGGTTGCGACTTTCGAGCTGAGTGGGGCCAGCGCCGTGCCGGCGCTGCTGTCGCTCGGTTCGGTGCTCGCCATCGAGCCCAGCGACCCCTCGGGCCAATATGCGAATCGGTATTCTTGGTGACATCCACGCCAATGTCGAGGCGCTGAGCGCGGTGGTCGACGCACTGCGGCGAGAGCGCGTCGACACCTGGGTGCAGGTCGGCGACATCGTGGGGTATGGACCCGAGCCGTCGGCCTGCATCGACATCGTTCGTGAGCTCGGCTGCATCACGTGCCTCGGCAACCATGACGCCGCCGTGCTCGGGCTGCTCGACACGTCCTACTTCAACAACTTCGCGCGCGCGGCGATCCACTGGACCAGTCCCCGCCTGCGTCCAAAAGACCTCGAGTTCTTGCGCAGCCTGCAGCTCGTCGTGCGCACGCCGACGTTCACCGTCGTGCACGGAACGCTGAGCCTGCCCGAGCAGTTCGGCTACGTGATCAGCGCGGTCGAAGCGATCGAATCGCTCGACCAGCAGGAGACACGGCTGTGCTTCGTGGGGCACTCGCACGTGCCGGCGATCTACTTGCGGCGTCGCGATCAGCCGAACGAGATCCACATGGTCAACCACGCCGAGGCCGAGATCTCCTACCGCGGCTTCGACCAGGTGCTGATGAACGTCGGCAGCGTCGGCCAACCTCGCGACGAAGATCCGCGGGCGGCGTACGGCCTCGTCGACACGGACCTCGAAGTCGCCTGCGTGAAGCGCGTGCACTACGACATCGCAGGGGTGCAGCGGAAGATCCGGGCCGCGGGCCTGCCCGACGTTCTGGCGAATCGGCTCGGCCTGGGCGTCTGACCCGCGATGGTGGGCCTGCGGACAATGCGGTGGGCCATGGCGATCGCCGTGCTCGCCACCAACGCCAGTGCGCAGCGATGGGTCGACGTCACCGGTCGCACGCCCGCTGGTCGGATCGCTCTCCACCAGGCCGCGATCGACGCCGGCACCGATGCGCGGGTTCTGCTCGTCGCCTCGCACCCTGACGATCGCTACCTTCTGCCCGCGGTCTGGCTGCGATCGAGCTTCGGCATTCGCGTCTCCGTGTTGCTGGCGACGCGCGGTGGCGGTGGCCAGAACAGCGTTGGCCCGCAGAGCGGCGACGAACTGGAACGTCTACGCACGCTCGAAGCCGAGGTCGGCTGCGCTCGCCTCGGCTGCGACGTTCTCTATCTGGACCGCCCGGATGGTGGCTACCGCCGGTCGGCGGCGGAGACCTTCGCCGAGTGGGGGCGTGAGCAGTCGGTGCAGGAGCTCGTTCGCCTGCTGCGCACCGAGCGGCCCGATGCCGTGGTGACCACGCACCATGCCGAGGAAACCCATGGCCACGACCTCGCTCTCGTCGAGCTGCTGCCAGAGGCCATCCGAGCTGCCGCCGACCCGGCGTTCCCGGCAACCGGTGAACCGCATCGGGTGCGCACCTTCCTGATGGGGGCGGGCAGCTCGCCCTCCGGACGCGTGCTGCGCATCGACGCCGATCAGGTCGAGCCGGAGCGCGGCGCTTCGTTGCGGCGGTTGGCTCATGACATCCTGCGCGAGGCCCACACCACTCCAGGCGCGCCGGCACCGATGGCCGCCGTGTTCGACGCCGAACTGCGGCTCGAGCCGCAGTTCCCGGAGTTGGTTCCGATCGATGGGCCCCGGCCGCTCGGCTTGCCGTCGGTGTTCGACACGGAGCATTGGGAAGGCGACCCAGCCGAGGCGCGCGAGCTCGAGGTCGCGTTGTCGACCGGCGTGCGCGACCTCGTCTGGCAGCGCCAGCTCGACGCGTCGAGCCTCGTCACGCTGGTCCGCCGCCTGCGCGCATTGGTCGCCGCGAGCAAGACCGCCGACAACCGCCGCCGATTGCAGTCACGCCTCGAAGCGATCGAGCGGTTGAGCTTGCTGGCCGCCGGCGTCCACATCGAAGTCGAAGTGCCTCCCGGCACCGCCGCCATCGCCGGGGAGGAGTTCGAAGCCTCCGTGCAGGTGCATGGAAAGGCCGGAGCGCCGGTCCAGCTGCGCGTCGAGGGGCTAGGTGGTGTCGACGTCGACCTGGAGCCGATCGAGGCCGCGACGGCGCGACACGGCACGGCGCTCGCGAACCTCTCCGTGCGCATGCCGCTCGGCAACGAACACCATCGCGATCCGATGGCGCACCGATTTCGGGCGCAGCGCTTCGTGCCGCCAGTCCGGGTGCGCTTCTTCGTCGAGTTCGGCGACCTCGAGATCCCGGCGGACGTGACGGTGCCGGTCGAGCAGCGCGCTCCGGTCGATCTGGCCGTCGTGCCGCGCATGCTGTTGCTGCCGAGCGGGCGCCGCCAAGCACAGTTCAGCATCGGCATCCTGCGCAACAGCAGGTTTCCGGTCGAAGGCGAGCTCGTGGTCCGTGGCCCGGCTGGCTATGCGATCCCCGCCGATCGTCACCGGGTGACCTTGGACGAGCGTCGCAGCGAGATGCTGGCGCTGGCCGTCGAGGCACCGCCCGACCGCCGAACTGGCGTGGACATCCTGCGCATCCAGCTCGGCAACACGCGCGTCGATCTGCCGGTGCACACGGTCGAGGTGCAGGTGCCGGCCGATCTGCGTGTCGGGCTGCTGCGGAGCCGCGACGACACGTTGCCGAACGTGCTCGGCGTCGGCGGCTTCGGCGTGCGTTGGACCGAGCTGAGCGACGACGACATCGCCGTCGCCGACCTGCGTGGACTCGACACGATCGTCGTCGACATCCGCGCCCTGCGCGATCGACCGGCAGCGCGCCGCGGGTTTCGCCGCCTGCTCGACTTCGCGACCGGCAAGGGTCGCCGTCTCGTCGTCTTCTACCAGAAGGACACCGAGTTCCATCCGCCTGGGGAAGGCTTCGTCGGTGCCCCGATGACGCCGTTCGTGGTCGGCAAGAACCGCGTCACCCGCGCCGATGCGCCCGTGCGCGTGCTGCGCCCCGACCATGTGCTGCTGCAGCAGCCGAACGTGATCGAACCGTCCGACTGGGACGGCTGGGAACAGGAGCGCGCTCTCTACCTGCCGAGCCTCTATGCCGGGCAGTACGAAGAACTGCTCGAGCTCAACGATCCGGACCAACCAAGCGAGCGCGGTGCCTTGCTGTATGCGCGAACCGGCGACGGCGAGTTCGTCTACTGCGCGCTGTCGCTGTGGCGGCAGCTCAAGAAGTTGCACCCCGGGGCCGTGCGCCTGCTCGCCAATCTGGTCACGCCGCGCGAGCGTCTGCGGCCCTGAACGCCATTCGCGCGTTCGAGCGGCGTCGAATCAGCGGAAGCGCCCCGGCGTCAGCAGCACGCAGCCGACCAGGTTGGCGCCGATCAGCGTGCCGAGGGCGAGCCGCGGCGACCCGGTCTTGAACCAGAACAGCACCGACCACGCGGTCACCATCGCCGCGACCGCGAGCAGCGTCAGCGGCACCGGATTGCTGCGGGTGACCAGGAAACGCGCCGGCTCCGCGTTCGTCTTCGGCGCCTGCGCGTGCTGCGCCATCGACTCGGCGGCGACGGCCGATCGTTCGATGCGCTGGCCGATGCCTTCGAGCTTCTCCGCGAGTCCGCTCAGCGCCGTCGCGGCGGCGGCCGAGCTCGCCGCCGACTTCTGCAGCCCGCCTTCGATCGCTCCGACCAGCGGCGCCAGGTCGACCGGCGGTGTGGCCGGAACCTGGATGGTCGGCGGTGGGGGCGAGGCCTGCGGTCTGCCGGCCATCTCGACCAGCGCGGCCTTCAGTTCGCCGAGGAACGACTCGACGCGCTGCATCGAGGCTGCGAGCACCGGCGTGGCGTCGTCGGCGCCGGTGGGCGGCGTCGCGCCGGTCGCGTGGGCCGCTACTTCGTCGACCAAGGCCGGGGCGGCATCGACCTTCGCTGGCGCCGCCTCGATGGCTGGCTCCTGCTCGTTCGGCGCGGCAGCCGCGGCCGCTGCGGCTTGGCTCGCTTCGTCGGCGTGCGTCGCGGCCGGCGGAACCACAGCGGCCCCGGAGCCGGCATCCGCACTCTCCGTCGGTGCGGACGAAGTCGAGGTCGCCGCGACACTGGCATTCGCGGCCGCCGGAGCTGCGGGATCGGCGGCCTTGGCCTTCGGCGTCTTCGCCGGTCCGGCGTCGAGATCGAGAACGGACAAGGCGGCGGCGATCTCCTTGGCGTCGAACGTCGGCGGCTGGTCCTCGTCGTGCAGCAGTGGCTCCAGCGCCTCTTCGGCGTTGGCGATCGCCTCACTGGCAGCTTGCTCTGCTGCGGGGTGGTCTTCGTGCTCGGTCGCCATCGGTTCCGCGGACATCGTCGGTTCCTCTCGGTTCGGCGCCGCGGCCAGTGCCGCGGCAGCCTCGGGTGCTTCTTCGACCACGTCGTCGACGACGTGGGGCTCGTGCGGATCTGCATCGCCAGCCGACTGCGGCATCGGGGGAACGTCGATCGACTCGATCGGCGCCTCCGTCGCGGGCGGGGCCTCGCGGACTCCAACCTGGGGCAGGCTCGCGGTGCCTTCGCTGTCGTGCGCTGCGTGCGCGTCGGCAGGCGGCTCGTCGCCGCTGGGTGCTTCGGCGCTCGGTTCGCCTGGGGCAAGCTCGGCGTCGTCGCCGCCGTGGTTCGCTGGCGCGAACGCCCGTTCCGGCGCAGGCGCTGGCTCCGGCGGCGCCTCACGGTCCGCACTTCGCGCCGCAGCTGCTTGGTTCCCAGCAGCCGAGGCACCAACGGCCTCGACCCCGTCGAACGCAGCCGCCACTTCGATCGGAGCTTCCACGGCAGTCGGCGGGTCTGCCGGTGGCGTCACCGCGGTCGGTGCGGGCTCGTCGTCCCATTCGCCCAACGCGCTGGCCAGGTCGTCGACGTCGAAGCACGCCTCCTCTTCGCCGACCTCGTCCTCTGGTTCGTCGTCGGTTGCGTCGAGGCTCGCGTCGTCGACGCGGCGCTCGTCCGCATGCGCGGCGCCGCCCGAATCGACGGCCGGTTCGTCGTGCTGGGCCAGGTTCTCGCCGGCCGCCACGCCGATCGTCGCTTCGAGCCGAGCTTCCTCCTCGGCGATGCGCAGCACGTGCTCGACGTCGGCCTCGAGTTCGGCCGCGGCTTCGTGCAGCACCTGTGCCAGGTCGGTCGCCGCCAGGTGCTCTGCCAGGGCGTCCGTCGGCGTCATGGCGTCGACCACGCCAGAGCTCGGCTGCTCGATCCCCGTCGTCTGCCGCTGCAGCAGTGCGCGCAGCAGGAACGAGCGCACTCGCAACGGCGACAGCACCACCGCCGCCTTGCCGATCGACGCGAGCCGCGCCGTGAGGTCCGCGCGCAGCTCGGGTGCTGCGGTGAACACCGGATCGTCACCGTGGTCACCCGCCAGTGTGCCCACCTGCTCGATCGCACCGCGTGCGAGCCACGCGAGGATGTCGCCGGCCGGCACGCCCAGGCGGGCGAGATCCGAGCGCGTCAGCAGGTGTTGCTGCAGTGGTGGGTGGGATCGACTCATGGAACGACGGCGACCCGACCCTCTGCCCGCGGACTTTTCGGTCGGCACCGTCGTGGCGGTGAAGGTCGTCCGGCCGATCTGCGAGCGGCCGGTGCCAACGCGCCGTCGTCACCCGTTCGCGCGCGGACTCACGGAAGCTTGGGGAAGCGCAGCTTCGAGCGCTTGCCGCGGACGAGCTTGACCTCGCGCTGCGTGGTCCCCGAGCGCAGCACGTGGAACGTCTGCGCGTCGATCATCGAGTAGTCGCCGTTGTCGTAGAGCAGCTCGAGCCGGATGTGCTCGTTGTGGTCTTCGAGGTAGCGGATCTCGACCACGTTCTTGGATGGCACCGTCGTCACGTTCCCCTGCAGCGTCACGTATTGGAAATCGGAGATCGTCATGATCGTCGCGACTTCGGCATCGCCGGCGGGATCCTGCGGCACCATGGCGAGGGCGAACACCAGCGGAACGGGCAACAGCAGCTTCCAGGCTTTCATCGGTTGGACTCCGAGGTCGGGAACGGGGCTCTTCTCCGGCCGCCGCGGCGGCCTATGACGGGAGACTACCCGTGTTCCTGCCCGCGATTTCACGCCTGTTTGCCGCGCTGCTGCTCCTTCTCGCGCCGGCGTGCCAACGGGAGATCGACCGCGCGCTCGTGACGGATGCAGAGCTGTCGTCCTTCGTGGACGTGGTCGCGGGCACGGGCGAGGTCGACGACGGCGACCTGCAGCGCGTGCGCGAGGCGGTGGCGAGCGGCCTGCCGCGGCTGCAGCGGGCGTTCCAGAAGCCGTTGCAGCGGCGCTTCCACGTGTTCGTGCACGCCGATCGCGAGCACCTGCCGGACGCCATGGTCGCCTCCCTGCACGAGGACGCCGCCGGCTTCGCGCTGCTCGGCATGCACCAGATCCACATCGTGCGCGACGAGATCCCCGGCAGCGGCAGCACGCTGGCCGGTGTCGTCGCCCACGAGCTGGTGCACGAACTGCTCGACCAGTACGCCGGCGAGTTCGGCCGTCTGATCCCGCGCTGGTTCCACGAAGGGCTGGCCCAGGTGCTGGCCGGCGACACCTACCTGCACGTGCGCGAGGAAGAGCTCGTCTTCCGGCTGCTGAACCGCACGCTGCTGTCGTTCGAGCAGCTGCGCCACAAGTTCCCGACCACGCAGCCCTCGCTGCGCATCGCCTACGCGCAGAGCTACTCGTACGTCGCCTGGCTGCACGAACGCTACGGCCTGCCGGCGCTGCTGCGGGTCGTCGCCGCGGTCGATCGCGACATCAGCTTCGAAGGCGCGCTCGTCGGCATGACGCAGCGTACGACGCTCGACCTGGCCGAGGCGTGGCGCGACAAGGTGTTGCACTCCGGGGCGCCGTGGCGCGTGCTGTTCCACAGTTGCTTCGACCTGGTGCTGGTCGCGATCCTGCCGTTGCTGGTGCTGGCGCTGCGGCGTCGCCTGCAGTCGGAGTCGCGCGCTGCGCGTCGGATGGCCGAGAGCGAAGAACGTGAGCGCCAGGCCGAGGAACTGCGCCGGGCCCGGCTCGCGGCAGAAGCGCAGGCCATGGCCGCCGCCGGGTTCGCACTGCCCCCGGTCGACGAAGCGACGGCGCCACAGGCGTCGCCTTCCGACCCGCTGCCACCCGGTCGCGAAAGCCCCTCGTCGCCGCCCCCGTCGGCGCGTTAGAACGAAGCCGTGAACGCTTCTTCGACCACGGTGCGCACGGCGCTGGCCGTCGCCCTCTCGTTCGCCGCCAGTGGGTGCATCTCGCACCAGCACGTCGTCGGCCTCGGCCCGACCGGCACCGGCAGCACCTCGGAGCGGCAGTACTACGTTCTGTTCGGGCTGCTGCAGGTCAACGAGGTCGACACCCAGCGGTTCGCGCCGGAGCTGACCAGCTACGCGATCGACACGCGCTTCTCGTTCACCGACCTGCTGCTGACCACCTTGCTGTTGCCGCTCACGGTGACCACCCGCACGGTCACGGTGCGCACGTGAGCAAGGGCCACACGGACGAGCTGCAGCTGCAGTTCCTCGGCGCCGCGCGCCACGTGACCGGCACCAAGCACCTGCTGCGCATCGCCGGCTCGCGTGTGCTGCTCGACTGCGGCCTCGTGCAGGGACCGCGCCGGGTCGCCGAGGAACAGAACCGCCGATTGCCGATCGCCGGGCGCGAAGTCGACGCGCTGATCCTGTCGCACGCGCACATCGACCACTGCGGAGCGTTGCCGCGCCTCGTGAAGGACGGCTTCGCCGGGCCGATCTGGTGCACGGTCGCGACCGCCGACATGTTGCGGATGATGTTGCTCGACTCCGCGCACATCCAGGCGCAGGACGCGAAGCATCTGAGGAAGCGCGGTCACGACGCCGAGCCGCTGTACGAGGTCGAGGACGTCGAACGCACGCTGCGCCTGGTCAAACCGGTGCCGTACGACCACCCCTTCCAGGTGCTGCCGCAACTGCGCGTCGAGTTCCTGGAGGCCGGCCACATCCTCGGCGCGGCGATGGTGGTGATGGACACCGAGATCGGTCGCCGCAAGCGGCGCATCGTCTTCACCGGCGACCACGGCCGGAAGAACCTGCCGATCCTGCGCGATCCGGCGCGCATCCCCGAGTGCGACGTGCTGATCACCGAGTCGACCTACGGCGATCGTCTGCACGAGCAGAAGGTCGACATGATGGCCGAGCTCGCGCGCATCGTCGCCGAGGAGCAGCACGACGGCGGCCGCGTCGTGGTGCCGGCGTTCGCCGTCGGCCGCACGCAGTCGGTGGTGCTGTTCCTCGGTCAGCTGATGCGCGACGGGGCGCTGCCGAAGCTGCCGATCCACGTCGACTCGCCGATGAGCCACGAAGCGACGCGCATCATGCGCAAGCACCCGGAACTGTTCGACGCCGAGACGCGGGCGCTGCTCGCCAGCGGCCACGATCCGTTGTTCTTCGAGGGCGTGAACTACGTCGCCGACGTCGAGGAGAGCAAGGCGCTGAACCAGGTGCGCAGCGGCGTCATCGTCTCCGCCTCGGGCATGTGCGAGTCCGGGCGCGTGTTGCACCACCTGTCGCAGAGCATCGGTCGTCGCGAGGACTGCGTGCTGCTGGTCGGCTACCAGGCGCAGGGCACGCTCGGCCGGCGGCTGCTCGACGGCGAGAAGACCGTCAACATCTTCGGCGAACCCCACAGCGTGCGCTGCAAGGTGCGCAGCATGCCCGGCTTCTCCGCCCACGCCGACTGGCGCGAACTGCTCGACGGCGCCTCGCACCTGGCGAAGCGCTGCCAGCAGGTGTTCGTCGTGCACGGCGAAGACGGGCCCGCCGAGGCCTACGCCGACCGCCTGCGCGGCGTCGGGTTCCGCTCGGTGACCGTGCCGAGCAAGTACGACGTCGTCGACGTGTCGTGATGCGCATCCCGTTCCGCAAGATGGAGGGAGCGGGCAACGACTACGTGTTCGTCGACGCGCTGCGCACACCGTTCCCGCTCGAGCGCGGCGGCGAACTGGCGCGCCGCTGGTCCGACCGGCACTTCGGCATCGGCAGCGACGGCCTGATCGTGCTGACCGCCGGCACCGCAGCGCCGGTGCGCATGCACATGTGGAATGCCGACGGTTCGCGCGGCGCCATGTGCGGCAACGGCCTGCGTTGCCTCGCGGTGCTGGCGCACGAGCACGGGCATCTGCGCGAACGCCGCTTCGCCGTGCAGACCGACGCCGGCGTGCGGCGCGTCGAACTGCTCGACGGCGGGCTGGTGCGCACGTCGATGGGGGCGGTCGAGGTCGAGCCGCCGCAGCGTTTCGACGTCGACGGCCGCGAACTGCTGCTGTGGCGCGGCAACGCCGGCAACCCGCATGCGACGACGTTCGTCGCCGACGTCGACACCGCCGACGTCGCCGGCCTCGGCGCAGCGCTGCAGCGGCACGAAGCCTTCCCCGACGGCGTCAACGTCGAGTTCGTGCAGGTGCTGGCGCGCGACCGGCTGCGGCAGCGCACGTTCGAGCGCGGCAGCGGCGAGACGCTGGCCTGCGGCACCGGTGCGGCGGTGGCGGCGATGGCCGCGTTCGCCGCCGGCCACGTGCGCGCCGACGTGGTGCACGTCGAACTGCGCGGCGGCACGCTGGCGGTGCGCTCCGACGGGAGCGGCCTTGCGATCGAAGGCCCGGCTCGTACCGTCTTCACCGGCGAGATCGAGCTGTCCGAGTAGTTCGGCGCGCGATCTGGCCGGTTCCGGCGCACCCTGCGCCGTCGGAGGTTCTCGCCGTGGGCATGGTCATCGGGGTCGTCATCGGTGTCGTCGTCGTGGTCGGGCTGATCGTCATGGGGATGTACAACGGCCTCGTCAGCCGTCGCAACGAGGCGAAGAACGCCTGGAGCCAGATCGACGTGCAGCTGAAGCGCCGCTACGACCTGATCCCGAATCTGGTCGAGGTGGCGAAGGGCTACATGAAGCACGAGCGCGAGACGCTCGAAGCGGTCGTGCGCGCGCGCCAGACCTGCGTCGACCTCAGCAAGGCCGGCAGCGTCGGCGAACTCGCCAAGGCCGAAGGCCTGCTGTCGACGTCGCTGCGCGGCCTGCTGGCGGTGTCCGAGAGCTATCCGGACCTGAAGGCCAACCAGAACATGCTGAAGCTGCAGGAAGAGCTGAGCTCGACCGAGAACAAGATCAGCTTCGCGCGCCAGGCCTACAACGACGCGGCGATGCGCTTGAACAACGCCATCGAGCAGTTCCCCAACAACGTGCTGTTCTCGAGCTTCAAGCAGGTCGAGTACTTCGAGGTCGAGTCCGCCGAAGAACGCAAGGCGGTGAAGGTGTCGTTCTGATGACGACGTCGGCGAACGGCTGTCGCGGGCACGTGGTGGTGATCGCCGGCGCGACCGGCCGGCTCGGCAGCGCCCTCGCGCGCGCGGTGCTGGCGAACGGCGGCAAGGTCGCGGCCGCAGTGCGAAAGCCGTGGCAGGTCGTGAAGCTGCGCGAGCAGCTCGGTACCGAGGGCGTGCTGGTCGGGCTGGTGCCGTCGCTCGACACCGAAGCCGCCGCCGGTTTCGCCAAGGGTGCCAACGACGCGCTCGGGCCGGTGACGGCGTTCGTCGGCGCCGCCGGCACGTTCGCGCCGCGCACGCCGGGGCGCGAGCCGGGCAGCGACCTGGTCGACCAGCTCGAAGCCAACCTGCTGGCCAACGCCACGCTGGCGCGCGCACTGCTGCCCGGCCTGCGCAAGCGGCGCCGCGGGCGCCTCGTCTTCGTCGGCGCCGGTTCCGCCTGCCTCGCCGCCGGCTCGGCCACGTTCGTCGCCGCCAAGGAAGCCGTGCACGGCTTCGTGCGGGCGCTCGCCGCCGACCTCGCGAGCGATCCGGCGGTCCGCGGCGTCGAAGCAACGATGTTGCAGCCCGACTTCGCCGCCCGCATGGGCGATGCCGAGATCGCCAGCACGGTCGCGGCGCTGCTCGCAGCGCTCGGGCCGGCCGCGCCTGGGGTGCTGTCGCCCGCCGGCTCCTGAGGCTACAAAGCCTGCGCATGCCGAGCCCCGTCGCAGCGAGTCGCCACTGGACGAACTTGGCGCTGCTCGCCCTGGTCGCGAGCCCTGCGTTCGCCCAGCAGTCCTCCACGCAGGATCCAGCGCCGCCGAGTCCGCAGTTCGAAGCGGCCCAGGCTGCGGCCGAACGCTGGCTCGCCGATGGCCAGGATCGCGACGTGGACGTCGAGAAGGTCGTCGCCCAGCTTGCCTGCGATCGCAAGGCGGCGATCGCCTGGCTCGCCACGCAGCTCGCGCAGACCGACGTGCAGGCGAAGACGCCGCGTTCGCGCGCGCTGCTGTCGCTGGCGACGCTGGTCGCGCTCGACTTCGTCACCTGGCAACGCGCGACCAACATGGTCTTCGTCGGCCAGTACGACGGACTGCAGCCGCTGCAACCGTTCGTCACCGACCGCTTCTTCGAGCTGCTGCTGGCGCCGCCGCCGTGGTTCTCGATCGAACGCCGCGTGCACCTGGTCGGGCCGCTGCGCGACCTGCAGCCGCGCACGCCGCCGGCCGAGCGACTCGAGGCGGTGATCCGCATCGTCGAGAACGAACGGCTCGAGCCGACCGATCTGCGTCGGGCGCTGACTGCGGCCCTGTGGCAGTGGGGCACGCGCGAACCGGGCCAGCGCATCGTCGCCGAGCTGCAGCAGGGCATCGCCGACGGCACGGCCGAGGATCGTGTGCGCGCTTCGCTCGAGCTCGCCGACTTCTACGTGCTGCTGCGCGAATACAAGCGCGCCGCCAACCTCTACCGGACGGCCCAGGCGCTGTCGAAGAACCTCGGTGTGCCGCTGCGGCCGGTGGCCTGGTACGCGGTGGCCTGCGTGCACGCGTTGCTCGGCGAACAGGAACTCGGCCTGCAGGCGATCGAGCGCTGCGCCGAACTGCTCGCCGACCCGAACCTCGACGCGTCGTGGCGGATCGAGCGCAAGACGCTGGAGACCGATCCCGAGCTGGCCGCGCTGCGCAAGGACGCACGCTTCGCCGCGGCGATGGCGAAGGCGTTCGCGAAGCCCGCCGACGAGAAGGCCCCGAGCGAGCCCAAGGCCGACGGTGGTGGGCGTGATCGCTGAGACCTCGCGCATGACGTCGCCGGGCGCGCGCGTGCCGTCGCGCCGCCGAGTGCAGTCGACCCTGGATCGCTGAACCACCGTGGGACTGCCGATCGCGCTGTTGCTGGGCATGTTGGTCGCGGCGAGTGGTCCGATGTGGGCCACGCCGCTGCCGGGCACCGGCACGCTGCCAGCGGTGCTGTTCGAGCTGTCGCTGCTGTTCGTGCCGACGCTGCTGGCGATCGCGTCGCTGCGCGGTGCGCGCCGCGAACTGCTGTGGGGCCGCACCGAAGTGGTGCCGCCGCGCGCGGTGCTGGCGTGGTCGGCGCTCGCTTCGCCGGGCGTCGTGCTGCTGCTCGACCTGCTCGGCGGCTACCGCGACTTCGCCGATCGCGTCGCGTTCGACGACGGCGCGCTGGCGCTGGTGCTCGGCTTCGCCCCGGTGTTCGTCGCCGAACTGCCGCGGCTCGCCGTGGCGACGCTGGCGCAACTGCACGTCGAGATGCGCGAACTGGTGGCGCCGGGGCCGGTCGATGCGAGCGTGCTGCCGCACCTGCGCGAGCTGGTGCCGCAGCTGCGCGCGCGCCTCGGCTGGCCGGTGCTGATGCTGGGTCTCGTCGCACTGCTGGCCACGCTGCTGGCGTTGCTGCAGCGCGCCGAAGAGCTCGAGGCGTTCGTCATGGCGACGTCGGTCGGCATGGTGCTCGCCGGCATCGTGCTGCTGGTGCTGGCCCTGCTGCTGCTGCCGCAGCTGTTCCGCCGCTGGTTCGGCGTGCACGGCGACTTCCCGCCGGGCGTCGGCGAGGCACTGCGCGCGACCGCGGCGCAGCTCGGCTTCCCGCCGCATCGCGTCTACGTGCTGCCGACCGGGCGCCGTTCGCTGAACGCGCTGCTGGTGGCGCCGCTGCCGATCGGCCGCTTCCTGTGCATCACCGACGGCCTCGTGCACGCGCTCGATCGCGTGGCGCTCGCCGGCGTCGTCGCGCACGAGGTCGGCCATGCGCGCTTGCGCCATCCGCAACTGCTCGCCGGCTTCGTGCTGTCGCTCTCGGTCGCGCTCCTGGCGACGGTCCGGCTGTGCATGGTGCACGGCAGCGAACTCTGGTTGCTGGTGGCCCTGACCGCCGTGCCGGGCGCTTTGGCGCTGGTCGCCGTGCGGCAGCTGATGCGCCGCTTCGAGCTCGAAGCCGACGCGGTGTCGGTCGAAGCGCTCGGCGCCGGCCCGTGCTCGCAGGCGTTGCTCGAGGCGATGCGCCTCGCGATGCCGCAGCAGCCCAGCGCGCTGCGCTCGCTGCTGTCGATGCACCCCGACGAGAACGAACGGGTGCAGCGCATGCACCGCCATCAGGCGGATCCTGCCTATCGCGCGGCGTTCGCGGCGCGCGGCCGACGCGTGCGCCAGGGCCTGCTGGCGGCCGTGCTGCTCGCGGCGACGCTGGCCTGGTTCGGGTTCCACGCCGCGTGGCCCATCGAGTACGTCGCCTTCCGCCTCGGTGCCGGCGACGTGGTCGGCGCCTACCTCGCCGCCCCTGCGGCCGAAGCCGCGCTCACCGGCGCCGGCACACCGGTGCGCGAAGAATGGCAGCGCACCCGCACGCTGCTCGACGCCGCCTACGAACTGGCTCCTGCTGCCACCGACTGGCCGTCCGCCAAGGCCGCGTTCGCCGAACGCGCCTGGCGCCGGGGCGAACTCGAGCTGCTGTCGCGCGGCCCCGCCGCCGCCGAACCCTGGCTGGCTCTCCACCTCGCCGCGACCTCGTCGCCGAGCGACCAGCAGCGCGCGGTCTACGCCTACTGCCGCGCCGCGCTCGACGAGCAACCAGAGCTCATGGAACGACTGCGCGCCCACATCCGCGCCCAAGGCCCCCCCGAATCCCTGCGCGCCGCCTTCGGCGACTGAACGCTCCCGTGACCGAATCGCCGCACGAGCACCCCGAGTCGCGCTGACACGCGCTCCGCACCCCCGGAACCAACTCCCGGCGCCCACCCAATCGAGCCGCGACCGCTTGCGGTCGTCGGCTCGATCCCACGGTCCCCCACTGCGGCGATTGTGTCGTCCTCGCCCCTGGAACCGAACCCGGCGCCGTCGCCGTTGAGCCGCGGCCGTTGCGGCCGTCGGCTCCTACCGGGCGCTCGAGGCCCGTCCCCACGCGGCCCTCTAATAGCGATTGACCTCTACGGCCCAGGTCATCTCCTTCTTCCAGATCTCGTTGCCGCGGCGATCGAACTCACGCACGCGCGTGTTCTCGGCGACGACGGTGTTGCCGTTCGGCAGGCGGTCGGCGTCGCTCGGTGAACTCAGCCCCTGCAGTTCCCAGACGACCTTGCCGTCGCGGTCGAGCTCGAGCACCGAGCCCTTGTTGCGCAGCGTGACCAGCGTGTTGCCGTTGGGCAGGCGGTCGGCGTCGTGCGCGTTCGGCAGGCCCTTCAGCTCCCAGACGACTTCGCCGTCGGGGCTGATCTCGAGGATGCGGTCCTTCAGCACGTCGGCGATCAGCGTGTTGCCGTTGGGCAGGCGATCGACGTCGAACGGCCGGATGTCCTTGGCGAACGACCAGACGATCTTGCCGGCCTGGTCGACCTCGATGACGCGGCTGCCGAAGGTGTCGGCGATCAGCGTGTTGCCGCTCGGCAGGCGGTCGGCGTCGTAGGGGTTCTTCAGGTCGTCGAAGACCCAGATCTGCTTGCCCTTGCGGTCGACCTCCTGCACGCGGCTGACGGCGAACTCGGTCAGCAGCAGGTTGCCGTTGTCGAGGCACTCGGCGTCCCAGGCGCCGAACACTTCTTCCATGACGAACACCGGCCGGCCCTGCTCGTCGACTTCGACGACGCGGTTGTCGCTGTAGTCGGCGATCAGCGTGAAGCCCCACAGCGCACCGCCGCCGACGCCGAGTTCGACGTGCTGCACGTCGCGCCACGGCACCACCGCGGCGCCGAGCTGCGGCACGCTGATGGCGGTGCCTTCGCCGTGGTTCGAGCCGAGGAAGCCGATCAGGCGCTCGCCGTTGGTCAGGTCGAGGCGGTTGTAGATCGTCGTGTCGGGTTCGGTGGTGCGCGGCCGCGTGAACAGCAGGCCCGCCACCTCACCGAGCGGCACCGACGTCTCCTTGCCTTCCTTGTCCCTCAGCACCAGCGTCGTCGCGTCGGCGCGCAGCAGCTGGCCGTCGCGGAACTTCGCTTCGTGGTCGCGCACCCGGTCGTGTTCGCTCGAGCCGCCGACCAGGCGATCGAGCTTGGGGTCGAACGCGATCCCCTGCACGTCCTTGCGCGGCAGCACCAGATCGCCGAAGCGCGCCGAGCGCAGGCGCACCGCTTCCGGATCGATGCCGAGCACGATGCCGCGGATCAGGCTGCCCTGGTTCAGGAACACGCGCACGCCTTCGCCCTCGACGGTGGCGTGGGCGGGGAAGTCGATCGTGTCGCAGTCGGCGAACGACAGCTCGGCCAGCGGCAGTTCGGGCAACATGCCGTGGGCCAGCAGCGAATCGCCGAGCAGGCCGCCGAACTCGCCGGCGAGCTGCGAACGGTCGGGCATCGTGAACTTCGCCGCGGTGCGGGCCGTGCCCGCTGGCACGCGCTTCGTCGCGGCGGCGGCGAGCACCGGATCGGGGTGCTTGCGGAGTTGGGCGAGCAGCGCGTTGGCGCCGTCGTCGGTGCGCGCCAGCAGCGCGCGCAGCATCGCCATCGCCTCGGTGCGCGTCAGCACGATGCCGGCCAGCGGCCCGTCGCCGGGCGGGGGCCCGAGCAGCAGCGTGCGGCAGGCGGCCAGCGCCTTCGGCGCGTTCATGCGGCCCAGCGCCGACAGGCTGGCGGTGCGGTGCACGCCGTTCTTGAACGCCACCATCTGCAGCACCGCGTCGCAGTCGTCGTCGGTGCCGAGTTTGCCGAGGGCGCGGATGGCGCCGTCGCCGATCGACGAATCGGTGTGGCCCAGGGCACTGCGCAGCGACCGCGACAGCCGCGGGTCCGCCGGCAGGTAGAGCGACGTCGTCACCAGGCCGCGCAGCAGCGCCAGCTCCTTCTTCTCCTGTTCGTCGCCCTTGGCCTCGAGCGCGTCGATCACGCGGCGGCAGCGGATGTGCTGCTCGAGCACCTGGTAGTCCTGGCTGCGCTGACGGATCGCGTCCTTGGCGCGATTGCCGATCTCGATCAGCGTGCGTTCGGCGTTCTCGCGCACCTGCCAGCGCGCGTCGCCGAGTTCGTCGAGCAGCCGGTCGATCTTCAGCCGGTACTCGCGATGGTCGCCGTGGATGCGGGCGACGAGGGCGTTCATCGCCCGCGGTGCTTCGCCGAGCAGCGTGCCGACCTGGGCGAGGCGCGGCGGCAGCGCCGGCGTCTGGAAGCCGGCGCTGGCCTGCACCAGCTGTTCGTCCGTCCAGTCCTGGGCGGAGGTCGCGGTGACGAACAAGGCCAGCACGGTCGCGGCGCGCAGCAGTGGGGTCTTCATCCGGGGCGGGAGTCTAGGCGGGGGAGGGATCGCTCGGCGAGTCCTGGTGACGAACGAGTCCAACGTCTGCTTCCACTCCGGAGTTCGTTCGCCGGGAATGGGTCGGGGCCTCTCGCCGTCGACAGCCTTCGCCCGTAGATTGCGCGCCGGTGTCGCTCGTTCGCAGCGGCATTTCGCACTGCTCGGAGTGGCTGCACTGGGTCGCACCCCTCGACCCTGGTCGGAAAGGAACCCTGCCCCGTGCCCTCATCGCCCTGGATCGTGCTCGCTGTCGCCGCCGTCGTCGGCGGCCATGGCTCTGCCCAGCAGGGGATGCGGATCGGCGGCGCGATCCAGCAGCCGGCGCCGAATGCCGGCAGCCCGGCCGACGCCGACGACCCGGGCACGCCGGTCGAGATGTTCGAGAACTCGAACCTCGACCGCTACCTGCGCAACGCGCAGGCCTTCCTCGATCGCCAGAACTACGAGGCGGCGATCAAGGTCCTGCAGGACGTCATCGAGGAGCGCACCATCGAGGTGCTGGCGACGCGGCCGGAGGACGAAGGGGCGGGTGGAGCTGGTGATGGGGCGCCGAAGTCGAACGACGGCAAGCCGTCACCCGGCCAGCCGGCCGCGACCCAGCCGGCCGGCAAGCCGCCGGTGGCCGATCCCACCAACCCGGCCGGTCGCGCGCGGCCCAACGATCGCGACGCCCGCAACGCCGTCTACAGCCAGGACGGCCGCATCTACCGCCCGGTCCGCCGTCTCTGCCACGAACTGCTGGCGCGCATGCCGGCCGATGCGATCGAGCTCTACCGCGCGAAGCACGAAGTGGCGGCCGAGGAACTGCTGCAGGCGGCGCTGCGCGACGGCAGCCTGACCGCGCTCGAACAGGTCGGCAACCGCTACTTCGTGACGCTCGCCGCCGGCCGCGCCATGGCGCTGCTCGGCGACCGGCTGATGCAGGAAGGCCGCTACCGCGCCGCCGTCGCCGTGTTCCGCGACCTGCTCGAGACCTACCCGGAGGCCGCGCAGAAGCGCGTCGGCATCAACCCGGTGTGGTGCCGCTTCAAGATCGCCGTCTGCCTGCGGCAGGCCGGCGAAGCGGGTTCGGCGTTGGCGGCCGTGCAACAGCTCGCGGCGGCCAATCCCGACGAGTCGCTGCGCGTGCAGGGCGAGCTGCAGGCGGTGAAGGACCTGCCGGAGAGCGCGATGTTCGCGATGGCGACCGCGGCGACGACGCCGACCGTCGTCAAGACGGTCGGCCCCGGCAGTGGCGCCGCTGGCTCTTGGCTCGCCGCCGACGTCGACCAGCTGGTCCCGCTGTGGCAGTACCGCTTCCGCAACCCGGAGCCGTACAAGGATCCGAAGAACAGCAACGGCACCGAGCGCTTCTTCATGGAAGGTCAGGCGACCACGCTGATGCCGTTCGCCAGCCGCTACGGGCCCGGCACGCGGGTGACGTTCGGCCACGACGCGGGGGCCCTCGGCGGTTTCCCGCGCGCGCTGTTCCTCGAGCACTTCTGCCTGCGTTCGGCCGATGCCGCGACCGGTGTCCTGCTGCAGCAGGGGCGGCGTTCGGAGAAGGAGGCGGCGGACGAAGCCCCGGTCGCCCGCGAGAACCAGCCGCGCATCCGCATCGCCACCAGCGACTTCGCCCTGCTGCGTCCGGTCGAAGACGAAGCGCGCCGCTACGTCGTGCTCGGCCGCGCCGCCGCCGCGGCGTCCACCGAGGTGCTGAAGGCGAGCGAGCTGGTGGCGTTCCACCGCGAACTCGGCAAGCCGGTGTGGAGCTCGGCGCAGTGGCTCGACGGCGACGCCGGCCTGCGCGAGGTGACGTTCCTCGCCGCGCCCGTGGTGTTCGGCGAACGCCTGCTGCTGCCAGCGCTGCGCCGCGGCGCCTACTCGCTCGAGTGCCTCGACCGCCGCGACGGCCGGCCGCTGTGGAACGTGCCGATCCACGCCGGTGGCTCGCCGTTCTTCAAGGCGCCGGGCTGCCAGGTCGTCGTGCAAGGCGGCATCGCGCTGGTCGCGACCAACGCCGGCTGCCTCGCCGCCGTCGACGCGTTCGCCGGTGATCTGCGTTGGGTCCGCCGCTACGAGCGCGTCGATCCGCAGCGCAAGAGCGCGCGCAAGCCCAAGCGGCAGAACGACGAGGCCATGCACTTCGGCATGCCGCAGTATCCGCAGGGCGAGCTGCCGAGTTTCCTGCCGAACGACCTGGTCGTGCACGAAGGCATCGCCGTCGTCGCCCCGTGCGACGGCGACCTGCTGGTCGCGACCGACGTCAGCACCGGGCAGATGCTGTGGTACGTCGACGCCACCACGCACTACGGACCCTACGGCCGTCTGCTGACGATGATCGGCACCGACGGCGAGGACGTGTTCCTGGCATCGGCCACGCACATCGTCGCGGTCGGCCTCGCCGGTGGCCTGATCAAGTGGGCCGTCGACCTGCCGCAATGGAACGGCTCGCAGCAGGCGGGCCGCGGCCGCGGCTGCCTCGTCGGCGACCACGTCGTGCTGCCGGGCCAGGGCCACCTGCTCGTCTGCCACACGTCCGGCAAGCGCGGCGTGCGCTCGCTGAAGCTGGCGCCGTTCGACAGCAGCCGCGAACCGCTGGCCGGCCCGTTCCACGTCACCTCGCAAGGGCCGTGGCTGGCGATCGGCTATCCGGGCGGTGTCGAGATGTTCAGCACGGCGCCGGCACTGCAGCAGTTGGCTGCGCGCACCGAAGATCCGCTGGCGAAGGCGACGCTGCTGACGCAAGCGGGCGATTTCGCCGCCGCCGAGGCCGCCGTCGTGCAGGCGCTGCGCGCCGCCGGTGGTGCCGCCGACGCCCACCGCCGCGAGCTGGGCGAACTGCTGCTGCAGCTGGTCGCCGCGCGTGCGAAGGGCCTCGCCGCCACCGACGTGGGCAAGGCGCTCGCCGCGTTCGACGGTTGCAAGGACCTGCTGCGCGACCGCGAACAGCGGGTGCGTTGGCACCTCGCGCGCGTCGAGATGTGCAAGGAGATCGGCGACCTGCCGGCGCACGAACGCGAGCAGCTGGCCCTCTACGCGTGCATGGAGGGCAAGTCGTGAGCGCTCGCGCCAACCGGTCGCGAAGTCGGCTGCGGGCCCTCGCCGCGGCGACGCTGCTGGCCGGTGCGGCGGTCGCGCAGGCGACGAACGGGGCCACCGCGCGGCCCGTGGTGACGCCGGAGGTGCGCGCCGCCATCGACCGCGGCACCGCGTGGCTCGTGCGCACGCAGGACGCGCAGGGCGCCTGGCGGAACGCCGGCGGCTACGGCAGCGCGCCGGTGGCGATGACGAGCCTCGCCGGCATGGCGCTGCTGGCCGGCGGTTCGACGCCGTCGCGCGGCCACGAATGGCGCTCGCTGCGCAGCACCGTCGACTGGCTGCTGCAGCAGCAGGATCGAGAGACCGGCCTGTTCGCCGTGCGCGGCGAAGACGGCCAGCCGATGTTCGGCCACGGCTTCGCGACGCAGTTCCTCGCCTTGGTGCACGGCATGGAGGAGGACGTCCCGCAGCAGCTGCGCGTGCAGAAGGCGCTGCAGCGCGCGGTGCGCCTGATCGAAGCGAGCCAGTCGGCGGCCGGCGGTTGGTACTACACGCCCGACGCCAACGACGACGAAGGCAGCGTCACCGTGACGCAGCTGCAGGCGCTGCGTGCGTGCCGCCAGGTCGGCATCGTCGTCGACCCCCGCACCGTGCAGCGCGCGGTCGACTACCTGCGCCGCTGCCAGAACACCGACGGCGGCGTGCGCTACCGCTTGTCGGTGCCCGGCGAGAGCCGGCCGGCGATCACCGCCGCCAGCATCGCCTCGCTGTTCGCGGCCGGCGTCTACGACGACCAGCCGTTCGTCGCGCGCGCGTTCGGCTACTGCCAGAAGCACCTGCAGGTGCGCGTCGACACCACCAACCACCACTTCTACGCGCACCTCTACTGGAGCGAGGCGCTGTCGCAGCGCGGTGGACGTGACTACGACGACTACTGGCGCGCGATGAGCGCGTGGCTGCTCGAGCGGCAGTCGCGCGACGGCAGCTGGGACGGCGACGGCGTGGGGCCGGTCTACGGCACCGCGATCGCGCTGCGCATCCTGCAACTCCCGCTCGAACTCCGCTGACCGGCCCCGTGACCATGCGCCGCCCCACGCTCGCCCACTTCGCCCTCACCTGCATGCTCGCTTGCGCTGCGGCTCCGGTCACGGCGCAGGAGACCGTCTATCCGCCCGGCGTCGACAAGGAGACGCACGACGCGATCCAGCGCGGGCTCGACTGGCTGAAGAACAACCAGGCGAACGACGGCAGCTGGCGCAACGCCGGCGGCTACGGCAGCTATCCCGCGGCGATGAGCGGGCTCGCCGGCATGGCGTTCATCGCCAGCGGTTCGACGCCGACGCGCGGCAAGTACTGGCAGCAGGTGCGCGACGTGACGGTGTTCCTGCTGCGCCACGCCGATCCCGGCAGCGGCGTCATCTCGGTTCCCGCGGAAGAAGGGCGCAGCATGTACGGCCACGGCTTCGCGACGCTGTTCCTGGCGTCGGTCTACGGCATGGAGGAGGACTCCGTGCAGCAGCAGAAGCTCAAGCGCGCGCTCGACAAGGCGGTGTCGCTGATCGCCGGAGCGCAGTCGGGTGCTGGCGGCTGGCTCTACACGCCCGACTCGGGCGGTGACGAAGGCAGCGTCACGGTGACGCAGATCCAGGCGCTGCGCGCGTGCCGCATGGCCGGCGTGGTCGTCGACAAGAAGGTGATCGACAAGGCCGTCGACTACATCAAGCGCTGCCAGAACGAGGACGGCAGCATCCGCTACAGCCTCGGCAGCGGCGGCGACGGGCGTCCGGCGATCACCGCCGCCGGCGTCGCGGTGCTCTACAACGCCGGCGTCTACGACGACCAGCCGTTCGTCGACAAGGCGGTGCAGTACTGCAAGAAGCAGATCCAGGTCACCGTCGACAACACCGGCCACCACTACTACACGCACCTCTACTGGTCGCAGGCGCTCTACCAGCGCGGCGGCCCGGACTGGACCGAGTACTACAAGAAGAAGTCGCAGTGGCTGCTGCGCCAGCAGAAGAAGGACGGCAGCTGGGAGGGCGACGGCGTCGGCACGGTGTACGGCACCGCGATCGCACTGCTGATCCTGCAGCTGCCGTACTCCAACGCCCCGATCCTCCAGCGCTGACGCGATGCTCGCCTTCGCCTTCCTCAATCCGCTGCTGCTGTGGGCGGTGCCGCTGTGCGCGGTGCCGATCGTCATCCACCTGCTGAACCGCCGGCGCTTCCAGAAGGTGCCGTGGGCGGCGATGGAGTTCCTGCTGGCGGCGATGAAGCGCAACCGCAAGCGGCTGCGCATGGAGCAGTGGCTGGTGCTGCTGCTGCGCACGCTGGCGGTGCTGCTGCTGGTGTTCCTGGTCAGCCGTCCGCAGCTCGGCGGCGGCACGTTCTTGTCGGCGCGCACGCACCACGTCGTCGTGCTCGACGACAGCGCGTCGATGACGCAGCGCGCCGGCAGTGCGGCGCTGTTCGAACGGGCGCAGGACCGCGTGCGCGCGCTGGCCGACGACCTCGGCGAACAACGCGGCGGCGACCTGCTGTCCATCGTGCGCACGAGCCGCGCCGGGCAACCGGACCTGTGGGCGCAGCGCGTCGGGCCGGAGCTCGGCCGCCGCACCGGCGCCTTGCTGAAGGAACTCGCGGTCGGCGACCAGGCGTGCGATCTCGGCGCCGTGCTGGTGGCGACGCAGAAGCGCGCCGCCGAGGTCAAGGAAGCCGGGCGCACGCACTACTACGTCGTCGGCGACCTGCGCGCGCACGACTGGGCGACGCCCGACGACAAGCCGCGGCCGCTGCTGCTGCAGGCGCTGTCGGCGTTGCGCGCCGACACCGACCAGGTGTCGGTGATCGCGACCGCCGGCCCGCCGGCGAACCTCGCCGTCGTCGACGTGCGCCTGCTCGGCCGCCTCGCCGTCGTCGGTGTGTCGACCGCGCTCGCCGTCGACGTGCAGAACTTCGGCCTCGATCCCGCACCCGCCGGTTCGCTCGCCGTCGAAGTCGACGGCCAGAGCCGCGTCGTGCTGCCGGTACCGCCGCTGTCGCCGGGCGAGAAGGTCGCGATCCCGATCGCGCACACGTTCCACCAGGCCGGCGCGCACCGCATCGACGCCCAGATCGAGGCCAGCGAAGCGTTCCCGCTCGACGACCGCCGCACGCTGGCGCTCGACGTCGCCGACAAGAGCCGCGTGCTGCTGATCGACGGCCAGCCGGACGAGGACCTCGGCGAGACGTTCTTCCTGCAGGCGGCGTTCGAGCCGGCGGAGAGCGGCGTCGAGGTCACCGTCGCCACCGACACCGCGACCGACGAACTCGACCTCGCGACGTTCGACGTGGTGTGGATGTGCAACGTGCAGTCGCCGACCGCTTCGTTGTGCCAGCGGCTCGAAGCGTTCGTCGCCGGCGGCGGCGGCCTCGTCGTCACCGCCGGTGCCCTGGTCGACGCGGCGCGCTACGACGAGCTGCTGTGGCGCTCGGGCCAGGGCCTGCTGCCGATGCCGTACGGCGAGATCGGCGGTGATCCCGACAAGCCCGAGGTGGCGACGCTGGTGAAGCCCGACCATCCGATGTGCGGCGGCGTCGCCGAGATCGTCGAGCTGCTGCTGGCGAACGTCGTCATGGTGAAGCGCTGGCTGGCACTCGGCGACGACCCGACCGGCCGCACGCAGATCGTCGCACGCATCCGCGACGCCGGAGGGCCGCCGCTGCTGGTCACGCGGACCTACGCGCCGCCGACGCCTGCGTCGCCCAACGGTGCCGCGGCGCCGGCGAACGCGAACGCCGCCAGCGCCCAGCCGGGCGGCGAGGTCGCGCAGTTCGCGATCACCGCCGACACGTTCTGGTGCAACCTGCCGAGCACCGACCTGTTCCTGGTGCTCGCCAACCAGCTGCACCGCACCAGCGCGCGGCGCCGCGACACCAGCGGCAACAACCTGCTGCCCGACGGCATGCTGCACCTGACGCTCGACGCCGGCAGCTACCGGCCCGATGCGACGGTGCGCTCGCTCGGCGGCGACGACGAACGCACGTTCACCGCGAGCGAAGCGCCGGTCGTGCCGCCGCCGGCGAACCAGCCGAACCAGCCGCCGGCCAACCAGCCGAACGCGCCGACGCCGCCGACCGACGCGCAGCCCAAGCCCCCGGCCCCGCCGTCGCTGACCGTGCCGATGCACGAGCTGCGGCGCCTCGGCGCCTACGAGCTCGAGCTGTCGCGCCACGACGGCGCCGTCGAGAAGCGTCTGTTCGCGCGCAACGCGCCGACCGCCGAGAGCGACCTGCGTCCGTTCGGCGAGCCCGCGTTCGCGCGCCTGTATCCGAGCGAACTGCACCGCCGCGTCACCTTCGTGCGCGAGCAGAGCGGGCTCGGCGAAGGCACCGGCGAAGGCGAGATGTGGCATCTGCTGGCGGCCCTGCTGCTCGCCGGCCTCGTTGCCGAGTCCCTGTTGGCCTGGAGGTTCGGTCGTCGCTGACCGGGAAGCGCCATGGAAGAGCTGTTGCGATGGTGGGCGCGCTGGCGCGGCATCGAACCCGAACCGGGTGCGGAGCTGCAGTTCGAGTTCGCCAACTTCCCGAGCGGTGGTCTCGGCATGCTGGTCTTGATGGCGTGCGCGCTCGCCGTGCTCGGCGTCGCGTTCGTCTACCGCCGCGACGGCCACTCGCTGACGCGCGGCCAGCGCATCGTGCTCGGCAGCCTGCGTGCGATCGCCGTGCTGGCGGTCATCGCGCTGCTGCTCGAGCCGAACCTCGTCACCGTGAAGCGCGAGGTGCGGCCGGGCCACACGATCCTGCTGGTCGACACGTCGCAGTCGATGACGCACGTCGACGCGTGGCGGCGCGACGAAGTGCAGGCCGCCGCGTCGGCGTGGCGTTCGCTCGGCGTCGCCGATCCGGCCGCGGCCACGCGCCTCGAGCTGGTGAAGGCGCTGCTCGGCAGCGGCGACGGCGAGCTGGTGAAGAAGCTCGCGGCGAAGAACCACGTGCAGCTCTACGGCTTCGCCGGCAGCATCGACCAGCTGCCGCTGCTGCCGGAGCCGCAAAAGCTCGGGCCCGACGGCAAGCCGCTGCCCGCCGATGCGCCGGCCGATCCGCAAGCGCCGCCGCCGCTGCCGCGGCTCGACCTCGCGCGCCTTCACGCCGACGGCCGTTCGTCGAACCTCGGTGGCGCCCTGCGCGCCGCGCTCGACAAGAGCCGCAACGCCGAGATCGCCGCGGTGGTGTTCGTCACCGACGGCCGCCGCAACGCCGGCCCGCAGGCCGCCGAGATCGTGCGCCTGCTGAACCAGCGCAAGGTGCCGCACACGTTCGTGCTCGGCGTCGGCGATCCGTCGGAGACGCAGACCGTGCAGCTGGCGCGCTTCGAGGCGCCGGCGAAGACGTTCCAGAAGGACCCGTTCGAGCTGAAGGCGACGATCGCGCAGCAGGGCTACGAGACGACGACCGTGACCGTGCGGCTCGTGCGCGTCGACGACAAGGGCCAGGAACAGGTCGTGCGCAGCCAGCAGGTGCAGATCGGCGGCGAACGCCAGGAGACGCTGGTCGAGTGGAAGGACGTCACCAGCGACGTGCCCGGCCGCTTCGTGTTCCGCGCCGAGGTGCAGCCACCGACCGGCGAGGCGATCGTCGCCGAGCGCCACGCCAAGTCGGCGCCGGTCGAGGTGCTCGCCGAGAAGCTGCGCGTGCTGCTGCTCGCCGGCGGCTCGAGCTTCGAGTTCCAGTTCCTGCGCATGGCGCTGATCCGCGACAAGACGATCGACGTCACCTGCTGGCAGCAGAGCGCGGACCCGAAGTTCCCGCAGGACGGCGACGAAGGTGTGCGCATCGACCGCCTGCCCGAGGAGCGCACCGAGTTCGAACCGTACGACTGCGTCATCCTGATCGATCCGGACGGCAGCAAGCTGACGCCGAAGTTCTGCCAGAACCTGCAGCAGCACGTCGTCGAAGGCGGCTGCGGCCTGTGGTGGGTCGCCGGCGAGAAGTTCTCGCTCGACGCGATGCGGCCGACGGCGGCGTCGTTCCCGCTGGCCGAGCTGCTGCCGATCGTGCCCGACATCGAGAAGGCCGAGCGCGAGATCATCGGCTACGGCAAGGTGTTCAAGTTCCCGTGGCGCTACCTGCTGACGCCCGAGGGCGAAGACGGGCTCGGCGCCAAGATCAGTCGCATCGTCGACGGCCGCGACCAGTCGAAGGTGCTGTGGGGTGCTTTGCCGGGCTTCCACTTCTGGTTCCCGGTGCTGCGCAGCAAGCCGGTGGCGACGGTGATCGCCGAGCATCCGAGCCCCGAGTTCAAGCGCGCTGGCCGCGGCATGCCGGTGCTGGCGATGCAGAACGTGGGTGCCGGGCGCGTGCTGTTCTGCGGCACCGACGAGACCTACCGCTGGCGCGCGATCCACGAGCAGCCGTGGAACCGCTTCTGGGTGAACGGCATCCGCTACCTGTTCGAAGGCCGCCTGCAGGCCGGCAACGTGCGGCTGCGCCTTCTGGCCAGCGACGAGAAGCTCGACCTCGGCGACGCCATCGAGCTGGTCGCCGAAGCGAAGGACGAAGCGCTGCAGCCGTGGATCCAGCCGACGTTCCCGGTGCTGCTCGAGCACGACGGCGGCGCCACCGAGACGCTGCAGCTGCAGCCGGTCGCCGAAGCGCCCGGCAGCTACGCGCTGCGGCATCGCCCGACGGCACTCGGCAACTACCGCCTGCGGCCGCAGGACAAGTTCGGCAAGAACGTCGAGGTCGCCTTCCAGGTGGTCGCGGCGACGATCGAACGGCAGGGGCCGATGGACCGCGCCGAGCTGGCGACGCTGGCGTCGGCGACCGGCGGCGAACTGATGGCGACGCCGCAGGCGCTGCTGCAGGCCCTCGAGCGCATCCCGTCGCGCACCGCGACGGACACGTTCCGCACGCCGCACGCGGTGTGGGACGGTTGGCCGACGGTGGTGTTCGTGCTGTGTGTCCTGTCCCTGGAGTGGCTGCTGCGCAAGCGGTTCAACCTGCTATGACCACGACGCACCCCGTGCTCGACACGCCGCTCGCCGCGACGCCGCCGGCGCTGGCCGAACTGGCGCAGATCCGCCGGCGCGCGCGCACCGGCATCTGGATAGAGACCCTCGGCACGCTGGCGCTGCTGCTGGTCGCCTACGCGCTGCCGAGCTTCCTGACCGATCGTTCGCTGCGGCTCGAGTGGATCTACCGGGCGCTGCTGCTCGCCAGCTTCGCCGTCGTCGTCGCGCGCCTCGTGCACAAGCATCTCGTGCAGCCGCTGCGCGTGCCGCTCGGCGACGAGGAGATGGCGCTCGCGGTCGAACGCAGCTCGCCCGAGGTCAAGCAGGCGCTGATCAGCTCGCTGCAGTTCGCGCGCGACCTGCAGGGCGACACGCGCAGCGGTCGTTCGCCGGATTCGCCGGCGCTGAAGGCAGCGGTCGTCGCCGACGTCGCGCAGCGCATCGCCAGCATCCCATTCGCGCGCGCGATCGACGCCGGCCGCGTGCGCCGCTTCACGCTCGGCATCGCCGGCGCTGTCGTGTTCTTCGGCGGCTGGGCCGCGATCGACGCCGGCTCGCTCGGGCTGTGGGCCGCGCGCAACCTGGCGCTCGCCAACGTCGACTGGCCGCGCTACACGCGCTTGTCGCTCGCCGACGGCAGCACCGAGGTGCGCCTGCCGCAGGGCGACGCGCTGACCGTGCGCGTCGCCGTCGACGGCGAACTGCCGGACCAGGCGTTCGTCGACTACACGTTCGGCGACGAGAACGGCACCGAGCCGATGAGCCGCACCGGCGACCGCGAGTTCACGTGGACGATCGAAGCGGTGCGCAGCGACGCGCAGCTGTCGATCACCGCCGGCGACTCGCTGCCGCTGGCGCTGAAGGTGACGATCGTCGAGCGCCCGCGCGTCGACGGCCTCGTCGTCACGGTGACGTTCCCCGACTACATGGAACGCGAACCGATGGAGGTGCCGAACAGCGACGGCGAGCTGCGCCTGCCGAAGGGTGCGAAGCTGTCGCTGCGCGGCCAGAGCCAGAAGGCGCTGACGGAGGCGTTCGTGCTGTTCGCCAACGACCAGAAGCAGGCGCTGGCGATCGCGGCGGATCGCAAGTCGTTCGCCGGCGACTACGCGCCGACCGCGTCCGGCCTGCTGGTCGTCGACGTCGTCGACGCCGACAACCTCGGTGCCGGCACGCCGCCGAAGCTGCTGCTGCGCGTCGGCGAGGACAAGCCGCCGACGATCGAGTTCCGCCTGCGCGGCATCGGCACCAGCATCACCGCCGACGCGGTGCTGCCAGGCGAGTTGAAGGCGAAGGACGACTTCGGCCTGCGCAAGCTCGGCGCCGAGTGGCGCGTGGTCGACGACAAGCCGCTCGAGAAGGGCCAGGCGCCGCCGCCGGAGGTGCCGTTCGCCGCCGCCGAAGCGTTGTTCGCCGTCGCCCTCGAAGCGAATGCGCTGCGCCACGAGTCGCTGGCCAGCGTCGACCTGCGGCAGTGGAACAAGTCGCGCGCCGAGAACGATCCGAAGAACCCGATCCGCCCCGGCATGCTGCTGTCGCTGCGCTGGCTCGCGGTCGACAACTTCGGCCCCGGCGAGCCGCACACCGGCTACGGCGAGACGATGGCGTTCCGCGTCGTCACCAGCGCGCAGCTGACCGAGGAGCTGCGGCGGCGGCAGGTCGAGCAACGCACCGAGCTGGTGGCGCTGCTGGAGGAGCTGCAGCAGGCGACGTTCGACCTGAAGGAGATGGTCAATCCGGCCAACGCCGGCGAGCAGCGCAAGCTGGTCGAGGCGCGGCTGAAGTCCCTGGTGCGCAAGCAGCAGACGCTCGGTCGCCGCGTCGCCTTCATCGGCGAGAGCTACCAGCGCATCCTCTGGGAGTACGAGAACAACCGGCTGATCGAGGCCAACCAGGTGCGCGCCATCGAGGCCAAGATCCCGCAGCCGCTGCAGGGCATCGGCAAGGAGGCTTTCCCGGCCGCGGCCCGTGCCACCGACGATTTCGTGACCGGCACCGACGAAGCCGTGCGCGCCCGCGCGGTCGCCACCTGCCAGGACATCGAGCGGCGCATCCTGGCCGTGCTGGCCGAGATGAAGCAGGCCGAGAGCCTCGCTGCGCTGATCGAGGACCTGAAGGGCGTCATCCGGCTCGGCGGCGACGCCATGCGCGACGCGAAGTCGCGCGCGGAAGGTCGCGAACAGGACATCTTCCAGCCGAAGAAGCCGGACAAGAAACCGTCCAACCCCGCCGATTCCCCCGACAAGCCACGCTGACGGTAGAACTCACCACCCGCATCCGCCCTGGGAACGGGGCTCTCTCCGCGAGGAACCCATGATCGCACGTTTCATCGTCATCGCCGCGCTGCTGTTGTTCGCGGTGACCACAGCACCGCTGGCGTCGCTGACCGCCCAGACGCCGAGCGCCGCGGCGCAGAAGCAGGACCAGGCCCGGGCCAAGTTCAAGGAACTGACCGAGCGCATGGCGAAGCTGATGCCCGAGCTGCAGAAGACCGAGCCGGAGAGCAGCTCGCTGCTGAAGGCGGGCCTGACGTTCGCGCAGGAGAAGAAGCTGCAGCAGCGCCTCGACCACGGTGGCGACCTGCTGCGCCAGGAGCGCTGGGACGAGTCGCTGGTCGTGCTCGGCGACCTGCAGTCGGACCTGAACAAGCTGCTCGAGCTGCTGCAGAACCGCAACGCCGACCTGCGCAAGCTGCTCGAGGAGATCGCCCGGCTCGAAGCGTTCAAGAATCGCGTCGAGACGCTGGCCAAGGAGCAGCACGACGAGAAGGAGCAGTCGGCGCTGACCGAAGCGCTGCAGAAGCACCTCGCCGACCTCGAGCAGAAGAAGGCGCAAGCGATGGCCCTGCTGGCGGAACAGCAGAAGCTGCGCGAGCAGACCAACCAGCTCGGCGTGCAGGCCGCGGCCGAAGCCACGAAGCCGCTCGCCGACAAGGAAGAGCAGCTGCAGAAGGAGACCGACAAGCTGGCGAAGGACCTCGAGCAGACCGAGAAGACCGACGCCGAGCTGAAGAAGGACGCGGCGAAGGCCGCCGAGAAGGCGGCCGAGGCGGCGAAGAACGCCGAGAACAAGGCGGGCGAGCCTAAGGCTGGGGAACCGAAGGCCGGGGAACCCAAGGCGGGCGAACCGAAGGCCGGCGAACCCAAGTCCGGCGAGCCGAAGGCTGGTGAGCCGAAGGCGGGCGAGCCCAAGGAAGGCAGCAAGTGCAACTGCAGCGGCAGCGCCAGCAAGGCGGCGCAGTCGATGGGCCAGGCGCAGAAGCAGCTCGGCGAGAAGAAGCCCGAGTCGTCGCTGAAGGACCAGGACCACGCGATCGAGAACCTGAAGAAGACCGTGCAGGAGCTCGAGCAGATGACCGAGGAGGCGCGCCGCGAGCTGCTGAAGCTGCCGATGGAGCAGCAGGCCAAGCAGCAGGAGAAGACGCAGCACGCGACCGACACCCTGGCCAAGGACATGGAGAAGTCCGAGGAGCAGGAGGAAGGCGACGAGCAGAAGCAGACGCCCGGCAAGAAGCGCGTGCAGCAGGCGGTGCCGAAGCAGCGCGCCGCCGCCGGCCAGCTGAAGGAGTACAAGCCGGCGAAGCAGAAGCAGCAGGACGCCAAGGAAGACCTCGAAGCCGCGCAGAAGGAGCTCGAGGACGCCCTGGCGCAGCTGCGCCAGCAGCTCGTCGACGAGGTGCTGCGTGCACTCGAGGAACGCTTCACGGCGATGCTCGCGGTGCAGCGAGAACTGTCGGCGCAGACCAAGACGCTGCACGGCACGCGCGGCAACGTCATCACCGCCAACGGCGAGCTGCCGACGGCGCTGGTCGCCAAGATCCAGGGCCTCGCCGACGGCGAGAGCGGCCTCGAGGTCGAAGCCGGTGACGCGCTGAAGCTGCTCGAGGAGGACGCGACGACCGCCGTGTTCCCGCCGATGGTCGAAGAGCTGCGCGATCAGCTCGGCGCCGTCGCCAAGCGCCTCGTCGGGCGCGACACCGACAGCGGCACGCAGGAAGCCCAGCGCGAGGTCGAGGAACTGCTGACGATGCTGATCAACGCGCTGCGCAAGGTCATCGAGCAGCGCGAAGGCGGCCAGTGCAAGGGCCAGTGCAACGGCAAGCCGCCGCTGGTGCCGTTCTCGGCCGAGCTGAAGATGCTGCGCTACCTGCAGGAGCGCGTGAACAAGACGACGAAGGAGTTCGACGGCCGCGCGCCGGCGGCGAAGAACACCGCCGAGTCGGACGCGATGGCGAAGAAGCAGGCGCGCGTGCAGGAGCTGATGCGCCGCCTCGCCGAGAAGATGGCGAAGGAAGAAGCGGGAGACGGCCAATGAAGGCCGCGTTGCTGCTGACGCTGGCGCTCGGCTTCGGTGTCGCTGCGGTCGCGCAAGCGCCGCAGGATCCGGTGCCGCAGCCGCAGGCGGAGACGCCGCCGGCGCAGAACCCGTTCCAGCCGTTCGACCGCGCGCGTTTCGAAGCGGCGGCGAAGGAGCTCGGCGCCACGCCGGAGCAGCTGCAGGCGTTCGGCCAGAAGATCGCCGAGGTCGGCGTCGCCCGCGCCGCCGACGAACTCGTGCGTGCGGTCGTGCCCGCCTACGACGCCGCGGTGAAGCTCTACGAGGCCACCGACGTCACCGCCCCGATCGAACTGACCAAGGTGCTGCAGGACGCGAAGTCGCCGCTGCTGCGGGCGCACGTGCGCTACCACCTGGCGCGCCTGTTCCTCGACAGCGACTCGCCGGAGTTCGCGGTGCAGGTGCTGAACGACTACCTCGACCACGACCTGAACGTGTCGCCGCTCGACGGCGAGGTCGCGTTCTTCTACGCGCAGGCGCTCGCCGAGCTGCCGATGCCCGAACAGGCGATGGCCTGGTACGCGAGCTTCCTGAAGTTCTTCCCCGAGGCGAGCGAGCGCTTCCGCAGCGCCGCGCACCAGCGCATCGGCGAGATCCAACGGCAGCTCGACAGCAAGCTGCACCAGCTCGCCGACGGCATGAAGAAGACGTCGCGCGACCTGCGCCGGCAGAAGACCGACAAGCCGGTGCAGATGGACCAGGAGCGCTACCTGACCGAGCTCGACCAGCTGATCGAAGAGCAGATGAAGAAGGAGAGCCAGTCGAGCGGCCCGCCTTCGGGCAACGGCCAGTCGTCGAACCCGGCCGCGAACAGCGCGCTGGTCGAAGGCGACGGCTCCGTGGGCAACCTGAACAAGCGCCCGTCGCTGGCCGATCGCTGGGGCCCGATGCGCGACGCCGATCGCGCCAAGATCGAGGCGAAGGTGCAGAAGGGCATGTCGCCCGAGTACCAGAAGATGCTCGAGGGCTACTTCAAGAAGCTCGGCAAGACGCAGGACAAGAAGTGATGGCGGGGAACGCGTTCGCGACGTTCGTGCGTGCGAGCTGCTGCGCGCTGGCGACGGTGCTCGTCGCCGCGGCGCAGGACGGGGTCGCCGGCAGCGTGACGACGATCGAGGGTCGCACGCTGGTCGGTGCGCTGCGCGTGGCTGCCGACGGCAAGGCCGAGGTGGTCGGCAAGGACGGCACCGTGGCGCTGCAGGTCGCCGAGTTGGCGACCTTCGAACGCACCGACGCCGTGCAAGCGCGCCTCGAAGTGCCGCACCACCTGTGGCTGCGTTCGGGCCTCGAACTGCCGGTCGTGCGCTTCGGCGGCGAGCCGGCCGCCGACGGCAAGCCGGCGACGCTGCGGGTCGAGACGCCGTCGGGCCTGACGCTCACGTTTCCGCTCGGCGCCGTGCGCGCGCTGCGACACGGCGGGCTCGAGCGGCCGGAGCCGAACCTGTTCCGCGCCGACCTCGACAAGCCGTCGGCCAACGACGACCTGCTCTACGTGGTCAAGGACGGCAAGGCGCAGCGCTCGCTGGTCACCGTCACCGGCCTGCGCAGCGACGGCATCGACTTCCTGCTGCGCGGCGATGCCTACGAGTTCGAACTGAAGGGGCTCGCCGCGGTCGTGTTCGGCGCCAACACCGGCCTGCCGCCCGATCGCCAGCCGAAGCCGCGCGTGCGCCTCGAGCTGTGCCGCGGCGAAGCGTTCGACGGCCGCCTGCTCGGCCTCGACGCGACCAGTGCGCGGCTGCGTCTCGACGAAGGCGTCGAGGTCGTGGTGCCGAGTGCGCAGCTGCTGCGCTTCACGGTGCAGAGCGACCGCCTGGCCTGGCTCGGGGATCTGAAGCCCGTGGTCACGCAGACGCCGGCGTTCGATCGCACGTGGCCGCCGACGTTCGACCGCAGCCTCGGCGGTGCTGGCTTCCAGCTCGCCGGCGAGCGCTTCGCGCGCGGCGTCGGCCTCGTGCCGCGCACGCGCCTCGACTACGAGCTCGGCGGCCGCTTCGACGTGTTCGAGGCCCGGATCGGCATCGACGACCGCGGCGGCGCCGAAGCGAACGCGATCTTCCGCGTGCTCGTCGACGGCAAGGTCGCCTACGAGTCGGCGGCGAAGAAGCGCGGCGACGCCGCCGAGCTCGTGCGCGTGCCGCTGCAGAAGGCGCAGCGCTTCGCCATCGAGGTCGACTTCGGTGCGAACTACGACCTCGGCGACCACTGCGTGTTCGCCGACGCGCGCGTGCTGCAGCAGTGATCCGTTCGCCGTGACCCGAGGCCACCGGCCGCCATGACCCCATGATGCTCGCCCTGCTGTCCGTCGTCGGTCTGTTCCAGGATCCGATCGCCGCGGTGCGGGCCGACGAAGCGCGCCGCGTCGAGGTCGTCGCCCGCTGCGCCCCGGCGGTCTGCTCGGTGATGGCGATGGACGCGCCCGGCGGCGGCAGCGGCGTCGTCATCGACCCGCGCGGCTACGTGCTGACGAACTTCCACGTCGTCGGTTCGCCCGACGAGGGCTACCGCCCGCCCGAGCCGAGCCTGCCGGCGGCCGAACTGGAAGCGTGGCGCCAGGAGAACCTGCCGCGCGGCAGCGCCCACTACCGCAACAAGAAGGTCGGCATGCCCGACGGCGAGCTCTACGAAGCCGTCGTGCTCGGCATCGATCCGGGCAGCGACCTCGCGGTCCTGCGGCTGCTGCCGAAGCGCTCTGGCCAGACGTGGCAGTTCTGCGGGCTCGGTGACAGCGACCGGCTGCTGGTCGGCGAGACGGTGTTCGCGATGGGCAACCCGTTCCTGCTCGCCACCGACTTCACGCCGACGGTCACGTTCGGCATCGTCTCGGGCACGCATCGCTACCAGGAAGGGCAGGGCCAGCGCGTCATGGTCTATCCGGACTGCATCCAGGTCGACGCGCCGGTCAATCCGGGCAACAGCGGCGGCCCGCTGTTCAACGAGCGCGGCGAGGTGGTCGGCATCAACGGCCGCATCTCGATCGGCGACCGCGGACGCGTCAACGTCGGCGTCGGCTTCGCCATCGCGAGCAACCAGATCGCCAACTTCCTCGGCGACCTGCTGGCCGGGCGCCACGCCGAACACGGCACGCTCGACATGAGCGCGTGGTTCATGAGCGCGCGCAGCGACGGTGGCGAAGGCAGCGGGCCGCGGCAGCGCGGCGTCTACGTGCAGCAGATGTTCAAGGACTCGGTCGCGGCGAAGGCCGGCGTCGGCCTCGGCGACGAGATCACGCGCTTCGACGGCCACGAGGTGCGCAGCGCCAACCAGCTGGCGACGCTGGTCGGCGTGCTGCCGGCCGGTGCCTGGGTCACGCTGTGGCATCGCCCGGCGGGCGACGGCGGCGCGTTCGGCGACGAACGGCGCACGCTGCTGCAACTCTCGCGGCTCGACACCGGCAGCAGTCAGGACGGCAGCGGCGAGGACGCGCGCCTCGCCAGCCGCGCCGAACGGCGGCTCGCGACGCAGGCGCTGCTCGCGCGCTGGCCGGCGATCGAGGAGAAGGTCGCGGCGGTGCACTGGCAGCGCATCGCGCCGGACGGCAGCAAGGTGGCGGTGTTCGCGCACGGCGAACGGCTGCGGCTCGAACTGCCCGATCGCGTGCTGGTGCGCACCGGCGACGGCCAGGGCTTCGCACGCGAAGGCGACACGGTGCGCGAGCTGTCGGCCGACGAAGCCGAACGCGTGCGCCGCGAGTGGCTGGCGAACACGCTGGCCTGGCCGCTGGCGAACGCCGCCGAACGGCTGCGCGACAGCGTGCTGCTCGGCGGCGTGCACGTGCACGGGGCACCAGCGCTGCGCTTCTCGCTGCCGGGCGACGGCGAGTGCGAGGCGTGGTTCTTCCGCGATGGCACGCCGGCGGGCTTCGCCTGCCGCGACCCGCTGCGGCGCGCGCGCGTCGAGTGGCACGTGCGCGGCGACCAGGTGCGCGTCGTCAAAGACGGCGCGATCGAGTCCGGTTGGAGCGGTTCGGTGCGTCGCACCGGCCCGGTCGACGAGGTGTGGTTCCGGAGGGAAGGCTGATGCGCACGCTCGCTCTGTGGCTCGCTCTTGGGCTCGGCAGCGCCAGTGCGCTGACCGCGCAGGTGCAGGACTTCGGCAAGGCCTACTCGTTCGCCGAGCGCGCGCCGGCGACGAAGCTCGAGAGCACGATCGACACGCTGCTGCCGAGCCTGGTCAAGGTGCACGGTGCGTCCGGTCTGGCGACGATCGAAGCGTTCGCCACCGGCGTCATCGTCAGCAAGCAGGGCCACGTGCTGACCCTCGACCAGATCATGCTGCAGCCCGAGCGCACGCGCGTCGTGCTCTACGACGGCTCGGTGCATCAGGCCGAACTGCTGCCGCCGGATCCGAAGCTCGGCGTGCGCCTGCTGAAGATCGACCCGGCGCTGGTGCAGGGCGAACTGCGACCGCTGTGGCCGCCGGCCGAGAACGACGCGCGCTTCCGCAGCGGCCAGTTCGTGGTGTCGCTCGGCAACTGCTTCCGACTGGCGGAGTTCTCCGAGAAGGTCAGCGCCACGTTCGGCGTCGTCGTCGGCCGCGCCAACACGGCACTGCGCTACCGCATGAGCGACGTGAAGTACGACGGCGACGTCATCCTGACCGACGCGTGCAACAACCCGGGCCACCAGGGCGGCGGACTGTTCACGCTCGACGGGCGCTGGATCGGCCTCAACCTGCGGCTGCTCGACAGCAAGGAGACCAACACCATGCTGTCGGCGGCGATCCCGACGCGCGACCTGCTGCCCTACCTCGACGAACGCATCCACGGCAAGGCGCGCAGCGAGGTGGCGACGAGCAAGGAGAAGGCGTGGTTCGGCGCCGTGCTGTTCGACCAGGCCGGCCGCCAGTCGCCGCCCGCCTACGTCGAACGCGTGCTCGCCGGCTCGCCGGCGGCGCAGCTCGGGCTGCGCAACGACGACATGATCGTGCGCCTCGACGACTTCTCGATCCGCACCTGCCGTGAGTTCCGCGAGATCCTCGGCAAGTTCGCCGCCGGGCAGAAGGTCAAGGTCACGTGGAAGCGCGGCAACGAGGTGCTGACCGGCGAGGTCGAACTGCAGAAGGAGCCCGCCAAGTGAACTCCCCACTCGCGCGTGTGCTGGTGGCGTCGTTCGCGTGCAGCCTGCTGCCGGCGCAGCGCGGTGCCGATCCCGAGGAGTTCCTGCGCCTCGAACCGGTGCTGCAGGCGGCGATCCACAAGGCAGCGCCGTGGACGGTGACGGTCGAGACGTTCGGTGGCACGCGCCGCGTGCTCGGCACCGACGGCGACTTCGACGGCGATCTGCCGCCCGAGCCGAAGAAGCCGCCGAAGGTCTTCGAGCCCAAGCCGAAGGGCGACGAGAAGAAGGACAAGGAAGGCGAGAAGGACGAGAAGGAAGGCGACAAGGACGAGAAGGACGAGAAGGACGGCAAGAAGGACCTGCCGCTGGTCGCGCCGGGCTTCCAGCAGGCGCAGGGTCGCACCACCGGCGTCGTCGTGCAGAGCGATGGCTGGATCGTGATCTCGCGCTTCGCCCTCAACCTCGATCCGACCACGATCCTGATCACCGTGCCCGGCCGCGGCACGTTCCGCGCCGAGCGCGTCGGCGAGGACACCAGCCGCGGCATCGCGCTGGTGAAGATCCCGGCCCGCGACCTGCCGGTGCCGGAGTTCGTGCATCCCGACCAGGTGCAGGTCGGCCAATGGGCCGCAGCCCTGGGCCGCACGTTCGCGGCGGACGAACCGACGGTGCACCTCGGCATCGTCAGCGCCAAGCACCGCCTGTTCGGTCGCGCGCTGCAGGTCGACGCCTACACGTCGCCGGCCAACTACGGCGGCCCGGTCATCGACATCGACGGCCGCGTGCTCGGCATCGCCGCACCGCTGTCGCCCGCGGGCCGCAACGCCGGCATCGAGTGGTACGACTCCGGCATCGGCTTCGCGACGACGCTGGCCGACATCAAGCCGCTGCTCGAACGCATGCAGCGCGGCGAGATCCTGCAGCGCGGTTGGCTCGGCGTGAAGCTGGAGAGCACGCACCTCGGGCCGGGCGCCAAGCTGGCGGCGGTGACCGACACGGGCGCTGCGGCCAAGAACGGGCTGCGCACCGGCGACGTCGTCACCGCGGTCGACGGCACCGCGGTGCGCAACGGTCCGCACCTGCAGATGCTGGTCAACGCGCGGCTCGGTGGCGACCTGGTGACGCTGGCCGTGCGTCGCGCCGACGGCAGCGAAGCCACGGTCGGCCCGTTCGCCTTGCTCGACGCGCCGTGGACCGAGCAGAAGGGCGCCAAGGACGCCGAACAGCCGCCGAGTTTCCCGCCGGTGCAGAAGCCGCAAGGGCGCTGACCGGCTGCGAGTCCGAACCCCTCACCATCACCTGCCATGATGCTGCGGACGCTCCCGTTCGTTCTCCTCGCCTTCGTCCTGGTCGTCGCCGCGCCGGCCCAGACGACCACCAGCACGAACCCTCCGCTGCAGCTGCGCCTCGTGCCACTGCTCGACGGCCTGCTCGAGGACACCAAGGGCGATGTCGCGGCGATCGCGACGTCCGACGTCGGCAAGGAGGCCGCCAAGGTCGGGCTCGACCTGGCCAAGCCGCCGAACCCCTACGCCGTCGCCGCCTACAAGGAAGGACGGCTGTTCTACGTGTTCTACAAGACCACCGAGGAAGCGTTCGGCGACCGCGCCTGGGTGCTGCAGCGCATCAAGAAGATCGAGCGCACCTGGAAGACCGCCGACGCCGAGCCCGAGGAGAAGGTCACGTTCCAGGTCGAGGCGTTCAAGACGATCGGCGGCTCGATGAAGGGTTCCGACCAGCACTACGGCGGCTACTCGCTGCGCGGCGCGCATCGGCGCGAGGTGGTCAAGGAGTACGAAGTCGGCTTCGGCGAGGTGCCAGGCACGGCGGCGGGCGCGGGCTGGCCGTTCGATCGCAAGCGGCTGTTCCACATGCTGCAGCCGTACGAAGGCGACAGCTCGCTGTACGACCGTGTGAAGTTCCATGCCTCGCGGCGCTGGACGTTGACCGCCACCTTGGCGAGCGACGGCAGCCATCGTGTGCACAGCCCCGAGCTGGGCCTCGATCTGCCGAAGAAGCAACCGACCAGCGAGCTGGCGAAGGTGCCCGCCGACCCGGCGTCGAAGGCGTTGGTGCTGATCGCGGGCCAAGGGCTCGCGGGCTTCACCGTCGGCAAGAGCAAGCGCGAAGACGTCGACAAGGTGCTCGGGGAGCCGCTCGAGTACCTGCCCGCTGGCGACAACCACAACGCGTCCTACCGCGGTGGCCTGACCTGCAACTTCGATCCGAACGGCGTGCTCAACACCGTGTTCACGCGCGCGAGTTTCGCCGGCAGCACCAAGGAAGGCCTGCGGCACGGCATGACGCGCGACGAGGTGCAGAAGAAGCTCGGCAAGATCCAGGGCGGTGTGGGGCCATCGTGGCTGCTGCCTGGGCTCGTGGTGAAGTTCGATGCCACCGGTGTCGTGCAGCGGTTCGTCGTCACCAAAGACTGATTCCCCGGGCGCGCCTGCGGCTCCGTCGTTGCGGGCCGTTGGCAGCGGGCCATGATGGCGCGGTGCGCGTTCGTCTGCGTCCCCTGGCCTGGTGCTCGCTCGCGGTGTGTTCGCTCGCCGCGTGTGCACCGCCACCGCCGTGGGCGAAAGGCGACTGGCGGCCGGCGAGCGCCCCGCAGCGCATCGTCGCCGCGTCGCTGCTGTCGACCGAGGTGCTGCTCGAGATCCTGCCGCGCGAACGGCTCGCCGGCGTGCACGTGCTCGCGGCCGATCCACGCTTCTCGCTGGTCGCCGGCGACGTGCAGGGCTTGCCGCTGGTCGGCGCCGAGGCCGAGCAACTGCTGGCGGTGCGGCCGGACCTCGTGCTGTGCGACGCCTACACGCGGCCGGAGACGCTGGCGCTGCTGTCGTCGGCCGACGTGCCGGTGGTGGTGACGGCGGATCCCGCGAGCTTCGACGACATCGCCGCGAACGTGCAGCGCATCGGGCGCGTGGTGCACCGCGAAGCGGAGGCCGCCGCGATGGTGGCGCGCATGCACGAACGGCTGCGTGCGCTCGCCGCCGACGCCCAGGCAGTGGCGGCGTGGCGCGTGATGAACCTCGACGGTGGTCTGCACACCTACGGCCGCGGTTCGCTGTTCGCGGCGGTGGTCGCCGCGGCGGGTGCACGCAGCGAAGCGGTCGAACGCGGCGTCGGACCGTTCCGCAAGCTCGACGCCGAAGCGCTGCTCGGCTGGCAACCGGACGCGATCGTCGTCAACGGCGACCCGCAGGACGGGGCGAACCTGCCGGTCTGGATCGGCCAGCACCCGGCACTGCCGCTGCTGCGTTGCGTCGAACGGCAGCGTGTGCTGCCGGTGCACGGCGCGCTGTTCAACACGACGTCGCCGCGCCTGGTCGCCGCCGTCGAGTTCCTGCAGCAGTCGCTGCGCCGCTGGGGGCAGCCGTGAATCGCCGCCGCACGCCCATGCTGCTGCTCGCAGCGCTCGGTGCGCTGGCAGTGGCGTTCCTGGTGCTCGCGCGACAAGCGCCGGGCGCACCGGCGTTCGTCGCCTGGGTCGGTTCGTGGTTCGGCGGCGAGGCAGCTGCGCCAGCCGACGCCTTCGTGTTCGCGAACATGCGCACGCCGCGGTTGCTGGTCGCGATCTTCGGCGGCGCTGCGCTGGCATTGGCGGGTGCCGTGATGCAGGCGACGTTCCGCAACCCGCTGGCCTCGCCCGATCTCGTCGGCACGGCGGCCGGCGCGGCGTTCGGCGGAGCGGCGACGATCGTCTGCGGCTTCGCGGCGCAGCACGTGCTGATGGTGCCGCTGGGCTCGCTGGTCGGCGCCACCGTGGTGACGTCGTTGGTGTTCGTGCTGGCGCGCAGCCACGGCCGCTTCACCGTCGCGACGCTGCTGCTCGCCGGCATCGCGCTGCACACGCTGGTCGGCGCGCTGACGGCGTTCGTCGTCACCTTCACCTACGACAACTACACGGCGAGCTCGCGTGTGCTGTTCTGGCTGATGGGCGGGCTCGACGACCGCAACTGGGAGCACGCGTGGATCACGCTCGGTGGCTGCGTGCTGTTCGCGGCGATGGTGGCGCCGCGCGTGCGCGAACTCGACCTGCTGACGTTGCACGACGACAGTGCCCACAGCCTCGGCGTCGACGCGGCGCGCGCGCGGCGTTGGCTCGTGTGGTGCGCGTGTGGGCTGACCGCGACCACGGTTGCGAACACCGGCGGCATCGCGTTCGTCGGGCTCGTCGTGCCGCACCTCGCGCGCCTGCTCGTGGGGCCGGCCCACGGTGTCCTGCTGCCGACCGCGGCGCTGCTCGGCGCCGTGCTGCTGGTCGGCAGCGACCTCGTCTGCCGTCTGGTGCCCGCCGACTGGAACCTGCGCCTCGGCGTCGTCACGGCGCTGCTCGGGGCGCCCTACTTCCTGGTGCTGCTCGCGCGCCATCGACGCGGGGAGGCGCTGTGAACGGCCTCGTCGCCGCGGACCTGCACCTGCAGCTCGGTGCGCGTGCCTTGCTCGACGGCGTCTCGCTGGCCGTGCGGCCGGGCGAGCTGGTGCTGCTCGCCGGCCGCAATGGCGCCGGCAAGACGACGCTGCTGCGCACGCTGGTCGGCGCCCTGGCGCCCGATCGCGGCCGCATCGAACTCGAAGGCCGCCCGCTGGCGGAATGGCCCGGGCGTGCGCGCGCGCGCCAGCTGGCGTTCGTGCCGCAGGGCGTCGACACGCCGTTCGAGTTCACCGGCCGCGAGCTGGTGACGATGGGGCGGCACCCGCACCGTGGCCGCGGCGAGGCGCTGCGGCCGGACGACCTGGCGGCGATCGAACGCGCGCTGACGATGGTCGACGCGTTGGCGTTCGCCGATCGGCGCGTGACGACGCTGTCCGGCGGTGAGCAGCGGCGCATCGCCGTCGCGCGCGCGCTGGCGACCGAGGCGCCGCTGCTGCTGCTCGACGAGCCGACCAACAACCTCGACCTCGAGCACGCGCTGCAGCTGGTCGGCATGCTGCGGCGGTTCGCTGCGGCTGGTCGTGGCGCGCTGGTCGCGTCACACGACCTGAACCTGCTGGCGCCGGTGTGCGACCGCGTGGTGCTGCTGCACCACGGGCGCATCTTCGCCGACGGGCCGCCAGAGCAGGCGCTGTCGGCCGAGGCGCTCGCGGCGGTGTTCGGCGTGCGCGGGGAAGCGGCGAGCGGCTACTTCCCGCGGGCGTTCCGGCTGCCGGAAGGGCGCTGACGAGCAACCTGGGCTGATTCGTTCTGCGGGCGGATGCACAACCAGGCTTGGCGCATCGTCGTGATGGTCAGCCGGGGGCGACGCGAGGCGTGGGGCGCAGATGGCGCAGGGTCAGCCAGGTGCCGAGCCCGATCGTCGCGGCGCGGCTGAGGTTGGCCCACAGGCCGCCAGCGGCGTCGGGTGCCAGTGCGAACACCATCCAGGCGCCATTCATGACCGCGTGCAGGCCGATCGTGGTCCAGAGGTTCCACTCGTGGGCGCGCAGGATCCATGCGTACCAGACGCCGGCGGCGGTGGTGATCAGGAAGGTGCCGAGATGTTGGCTGCCGAGGGACGCGTTCCACGGCACGTGCATCGCGCCGAACAGCAGGCCGACCAGGATCGTGATCGGCCAGAACGGAGCCAGACCTCCGCGTACGGCGATGCCGACCAGCGTGGCGCGGAAGAACACTTCTTCGACGAACGGGGCGATGACGGTTCCACGCAGGGTGTCGAAGTCGCAATGCACCGTGGTGCGTCCGATGAAGCCGAGCACCAGCATCGGCAGGCCGGCGACGGCGGCGAAGGCCAGGCCGCGCGGCATCGAGCCAGTGAGGCAGAGGCCCGCGAGGGTGCGCCGCGGACCGTAGGCGATGGCAGCGGCGGCGAGGCAGGCGAGCACCAGCAGCAGCGAGGTGTCGAGGTTGCGCACCGGCTCCGACACCTCGAGTTCCTGCAGCCAGTGGTGGATGGCCACGTAGAAGCCGACCTCGCCACGCAGCCGCGTGAACACCAGCGTGCCCAGGGCCAAGCCCAGCGCCAGCAGCGCGCGGGGACGGTTCGCTTGCCCGAGCAGCGGCTCACCGCCCACGCGGGAAGTCCTCTTCGCGCAGCAGGAACGGCTGGAAGCGCTCGCGCCAGTGCGCTGGCACCGGGCACTTCTGCATCGTCGCCATGTCGACCGTGGCGGTGCGCACGCGGGCGCGGCACAGCGGCCGCGGATCGTCGCCGCGCGTCATCCAGAAGCCGAACTCGACCGAGCCGTTGCCGAGATGCAGCACGCCGAGGTGCACCCAGGGCTCGTCGCCGTAGCGGATCGGCGCGAAGAACTCGGCTTCGAGCTTCACCGCCGGGAAGCCGAGCTTGTCGTCGTGCAGCACCTGCGGGTAGGGCCGGCCGAGCCCGTCGCTCCACCAGTCCTCGAAGGCGCAGTGGAAGTAGTGCAGCAGCTTCGGGTAGTAGGCGATGCCGGCGTCGTCGATGTCGCCGAAGCGGTAGCGCAGGCGGGTGCGGAACGTCATGCCGAGGCGCCGCCCGCGCGCTGGGCCCCGGCTGGCTCCTCGTCGCGGTTGCGGTCGGTGTTGCGCGCGCAGAAGTCGTGCAGGCCCTGCACGTCCTTCGGCAGCTGCGTGTGGCGCTGCAGCTGGGCCAACAGCACGTCGATCGTCGCCTGCGTGTCGGCTTCGGCCGAGTGCGCGCCCTCGAGTTCGCGCCCGCAGTAGTGGCGGACCGCGGCGCCGAGGTTGCGCGGGCCCATCAGGAAGCGATCCCAGGTCGTCTCGCAGGCGTTGAACAGGACCTTCACGTCGACCTGGCGGCGCCCCTTCATGTCGAAGGCGATGCCGTGGCGCTTGCACTCCTCGAGCCACAGCGGGATGTCGTAGCTGATCTGGTTGAAGCCGCCGAGGTCGGCGTCGCCGAGGAACGCCACCAGCTCCGCGCCGAGCTTGCGCAGCGGCTGCGCCGGCTTCTTGCCGCCGTCGCCGAACAGCCCGCAGGCGTCGGCGGAGTGGATGCCGGTGACCTTGGTCGCGCCCTTGCTGAGCGCGATGCCCGGGTTGACCGGGCGGACCAGCGACTCGCGGCGGCCGTCGGGCAGCAGGCGCACGAACGCCAGTTCGACGATGCGGTCGTTCTTGATGTCGAGGCCAGTGGTCTCGAAGTCGAGGAAGACGATGGGGCGGTTGAGTTGGAGCAGCATGGCAGCAGGGACCGCACACCGCGCGAGCTGACCGGCTCGTGACCGTCGCGATGTGACCAGCCCGCGCATTCTGCGCCGCCATGGAGGCAGCACAAGCTCGCTCCGCAACGGATCGGTTCGGGCCGGTGACGGCTCAGGCCGGCCAGCGCGCGGCGAGCGGCTGCAGGCTGCGTTCCCACTGCTGGCGACCGCCGCGTTCGTGCTCCAGCTGCTGGAACTGCTGCACCCAGTCGAGCTGGTCGTCGGCCGGCACCGAAGCGTCGCAGGCCGGGAACAGGCACTGCTCTTCGAGCTCGGCGATGCGCGCGAGGCGTGCACAGACCTGGTCCACGGTTTCGGCGAAGCCCCGCTGCTCGTCGGCCGACAGGGGAACGATCGGCTCCCAGAACAGCACCAGCGAGTGGGTCAGCGTCGTGATCTCCTCGTGCAGCCGCAGCAGTTCGCCGACCATGCCAGCGCACGCGTCGTCGCCGCGCATCGCCACCGCCGGCCACAAGGCCTCGGCCTCCTTGCGCATGTGCACGGCCAGCACGAAGTCGCGCAGGAAGCGCAGCACGAGCGCGGTGTCGTCCGCCGGCAGGGGGGCGCCGGTGCGCACGTGGTCCGCAATCGCCTGCAGCAACCGGGCGCCCAGCGCGATCACCTGGTGATCCGCGCGCAGGTTGTCGGTTGGGCGAAGCATGCGGAACCGGAGTTGGGCGTTGGGCCCTTTCATTCCGGGCCCGACAACCGCCCGCATCGGCGAAAGTTTCGACATGCCCTCAGCTGCCCTTGCCGCTTGCGTGGAAAGATGGCGAACAAAATCTGAACTCCGTCGGTTGCGTTAGCCGAACGAATGGCTAAACTGTGGCGAACCATCCACGAACGAGGCTGACCATGAGCGCGACGCAGGACCTCCTCCCCTTCCCCAAGCACGACCGCAAGCCCGTCCCGGTCGCTCCCAGCAAGGCGCCCACGATGGTGACTCGCCCGCTGGCGAAGCCTGCCAAGGCGCTGCTCGCCGATGGACGGACCCCTCCCATGGGCAGGCCAGCAAGGATGTTGGAGCAGTCGCGGTCGGTCCCGCAGGGTGGACCCAGGGCCAATGTGAAGCGGGCCGGCGCGAAGTTCGCCCAGGCCCGGTTCGCCCGGTCGGTCGAGCTCGCAGGGTCGTGCCTGCTGATCGTGACCTTCCTCGCTGCCGCCCTGTTCCTCTGAGGCGGAACCCCAGTTCGCTCGGTGTTTGATTCCCAAACGTCCCGCGAACATGATCGGGCCTCTGGTTCGTGACGAGCTAACCCAGGAGATGATGCTGTGAAGCTGATGCTTACGGAGAAGCAGATTCGCGTGCTGCGCTACTTCCGTGACTACCGTCGGGAACGCGGCATCGCACCGACCCTGGACGAAGCGGCGCAGGCGCTCGGGGTCAGCAAGATCACGATCCACGAGCACCTCAACCAGCTGACGCGCAAAGGGGCCATCCACCGCGATCGCGCCAAGGCCCGTGCGGTGGCGATCCTCCACGATCCCGACGCCGAGAACGACGTGGTGGCCTCCAGTTCCGTCCCGAGCCTGCCGCTCGTCGGCATGATCGCGGCAGGTCGTCCGATCGAGGCTCTCGAGGATCGCCAGGAGATCCCGCTGACGGACCTGGTGCCGACGGGCGATCGCTTCTACCTGCTGCGCGTGCGCGGCAAGTCGATGATCGAGGACCATATCGACGACGGCGACCTGGTCGTGGTGGAGCGACGCGAGACGGCCAACGACGGCGACATCGTCGTCGCCATCCTCGAGGACGAGGAGGCCACGCTGAAGCGCTTCTACCGTGAGAGCAACGGCATGATCCGGCTGCAGCCGGCCAACGCGACGATGGAGCCGATCTTCACCTCGCGCGTGCAGTTGCGCGGCGTGGTCCGCGGCGTGGTGCGTCGCTTCCGCTAGCGAGTGAGGTTCTGCTGATGCCCCAGCCACCCGGACGCAAGCAGAAGGGGCCGTTCGTCGACCAGTGCGAGAGCGGCAAGCATGCGTGGTGCCGCTGCGAGCGCAGTGGTCGCTACCCCTACTGCGACGGCACCCACCGAGGATCGGACATCACTCCGATCAAGGTTGTGCTGGAGAAGCCGTGTACCGTGATCTGGTGCGCGTGCGGCGCGAGTGCCAACAAGCCGTACTGCGACGGCTCGCACACCAGGTTGTGACGGGCTGCGAGTCGGTAGGCCAGCGCAATGCGCCGCCTCGCAGTTCTCCTCAGGACTTCAGTCTCCTCAGGACTTCAGTCTCCTCAGGACTTCGGTCTCCTCAGGACTTCAGCGGGGCCGCAGGCGCCGGCAGCCACCCTTCGCGGAGCGCGGCCGCCTCTTCGTTCGCCTTCTCGTCGACTGCCAGCGCCACCGTCCCCGGTCCTCTGGCCGGCGTCGCATTCCGGGTCTGCACGACACCGCGTCGGCTGATCAGAACCTGCAGCGGTTGGTCGACGCGTGCCACCGCTTGGAACACGTCCTGCCAACGGCTGCTGTCCACGCGCAGGCTGTCGATGGCGAGGATCTCGTCTCCGGCTTGTAGCCCCGCTGCGCTGGCCGGAGAGCCGGCCGTGACCGAGGCTACCGTGGTCTGCCCCGAGTCGAACTGCAGGCCGAGGTAGGGGCGATCGGTGTCGCGGGCCTCCAGCTTCACGCCGAACGCGTGCAGCAGCGGTGTCAGTTCCGGGTCGAACCCACCGTTCACCAGCTGGCGCGCCTGTTGGGCCACGGCTGCGTCCGCTTCCGACGCGAAAGCAGCCCACACGTCCTCCTCCGTGAGCCCGCGTCCGGCCCCATAGGTGGCGGCGAAGAGGCGGCGGAGCACGTCGTCGAGACTGCGTTTTCCCTGCGTGTGGCGTCGAACGTGCAGATCCATGCACATCGCCGCGATCGACCCGTTGACGTAGTAGTTCTGCGACGAGTTGCGTGTGTTCTCGTCGGGGCGGTAGAGGCGGATCCAAGCGTCGTAGCTCGAGTCCGCGAGGCTGAGCCGCAGCCGGCCCGGGTTGCCCGACAGTGTCTGGATCGACTTGGCCAGGACCGCGAGGTAGTCCGCGCGACTGGTCAAGCCCGCACGGAAGCACAGCAGGTCGTCGTAGTAGGCCGTCCAGCCTTCGAGCAGCCAGAGCAGGCGCGTGTAGTTCTCCTTCTCGTAGTCGTAGCGCCAGAACTCGACGGGCCGCATGCGCTTGACGTTCCAAGCGTGGAACAGCTCGTGGGCGGCGAGTGCGAGGAACTCGCGGTAGCCGCGCTCGCTGTGCAACGAGGTTCGCGCGGCGAGCAGCACCGTCGAATCGGAGTGCTCCAAGCCGCCGTGGCCGTCGGCGGTGAACAAGCACAGGAACGAATAGCGCGCGTAGGGCAGCGGACCCTGGAACACCGCGCCCGCGGACTCGACCACGCGCTGCAGGTCGCCGAGCAGCTTGTCGGGGACGGGCACGGTCGCGATGCCGTCGATCACCACTTCGTGCTCGATCCCGCGCGACTGCCAGCGCTGGCGAGTCAGGCGGCCGGCCAGGAAGGGTGCGTCGTAGGCGCGTTCCATGCTCACGGCGAGAAGCCCCACGCGGTGCGTGCCCGCGGATGCTCGTCCCGCCGGCTCCGTCGCCTGCAGCGCGCAGGCGAAGTCCCAGCCATCGGGCAACTCGACGGTGATGCGGGCCGTGAGACCGTCACCACCGACCGGCCAGAGCAGCACGCAGGCGTGGTTCCAGAACGCGTGCTCGCCGGTGACGTCTGCGGTGCGAACCGTGAGTTCGTGCGCGTAGACCCGGTAGCGCAGTCGCACGCGCGCGGTCGACGCCGGGCAGCGCACCGCGAAGCGGTTCTTGCTGGTCTTGAGGCAAGTCAGCGGGGTACCCGAAGCGGCGTCTTCGGCCTGCACCTGGGAGAGGTGCCGGGAGAACTCGCGGACGAGGTAGCTGCCAGGCGTCCAGGTAGGAAGGAACAGGAGGAGGTCGCTGTCGGTTGCGCCTGGCTGCGACGAGGCCGCCAACTCGAGGGACACCAGCACCTCGCTGGATGCCGGGGACGGGGTGAGCAGGAACTCGAGGTCAGGCAAGCGATGGCTCCAAATGACGCTTCGGCTTGACGTATCGGGCCACCGGCTCGGACGCTTCGGGCGCGGGGGTCTGTTCGCCAGCCCACGACCCATGCGGCTCCGGCGGAAATCTGCTCCACCGAAACCTTCCAGCCGCCGGACCTACGGATTCAGTTGCGCCGAAAGCAATGCTCTGTTGGAACTTACGGCCCCGCCCTGATCGGGATGAGCTGCGGCGCCGGCGGTTCGATGCCAGCGATCGCTGGCAAGCTCGGTGACTGGGGGATGGCGCGCCCGAGAGGATTCGAACCTCTGACCTGCGGCTTCGGAGACCGCCGCTCTATCCAGCTGAGCTACGGGCGCCCGCCTTGGTCTTATCTGGGGCGGGTTGGAAACACAACCTGGCGAGGGCGGCCCGGGAGATTCCCTTGGCGGTCCCTGGTGCCGGTTTCCGTGGCAACCTACAGGCGCTAGCCTGCTAGACTGCATTACCCCTCATGCTCGGCAAGACCGCGCTATCGCTGTTGGCCGTGAGCGGCGCCCTGGCTCTGGCCTGGAGCTCGCCGGCCCCTCTCCAGGTGCACGCCACGCCGGGTGGGGAATTCGACGGCTTGGTCGACAGCGACGGCGACTTCCTGCCTGATGTCGTCGAGTGGGCGGCGCTGACCAGCAGCGTGAGCGCCGACACCGACGGGGATCTCGTAGGGGACTTCGTCGAATTCGTGCAGAAGGGGCGGCCGCGTCAGCCGGGGGCTCCTCTGCCGACCGACCAGGAGCTGCGCGTCATCGTCACCGGCTCCGAACCCGGGGCGGGCGATGGGCTGACGTGGCTGCACGTGTTCGTGCGCATCCTGGGGTCCAGCCGCAGCGTCACTTCGTTCGCGACCTGGTTCGAGCTGCCGGCGCTGCCGGGCGTGCAGATCCCGTTCGATGCGTTTGCCTGCGGAGTCGCGCACGTCGCGCAGCGAACCACCTCAGTCGACGGAACTTGGCTCTCGTTCTCGGTTCCGCTCGTCGACGCGCAGGTCCTGGCTGCGGTGGCGCCGCTGACGGTGCGGGCCGCCTCGGTGGTCAACGGTCGCACGATCGAGTCGGGCGTCACCGTCTTCGATGTCCAGGGGCAGTTGAGCTCCCTGGTGCCGTTCAACGAGGGTTTCGCCGTGCAGAGCCTGAGCGTCCCGCAGTATGTGGGAGGCACGCTGTCGAATCGGGTATGCGTGCTCGACCTGGCGGAGGCGGGCAGTGGACCTGGCGGCACCGTTTTCGAGGTCGTGGCCGCGACTTGCGAGGATTGCAACGATGTCGAGTGCAGCTCGCAGTGCCCGCAGTCCGTCGGTTGGGTCGTGACGATTCCGGGCGGTCTGTCTGGTCTCGGGCTCGCCAACTGACGCAGGCAACCAACTGACCCAGGCAATCTGAGGCGGTTCGCCTGGATCCACAGTTGTAGCTTTCTCGGTTGTGGAACTCGGAAGCCTCTGACATCCAAGGATTTGCAGAGGCCGCCGCCGTTTTGACGGAACCTGGCGCGTCGCCAAAACGTCACAACGCTCGTGGAGCTTCTCCGTGATCCCGATGCCGACCTGATCGAAGCCTGCCGGCATCCCGGCAGCGAGCGCTTCGAAGCGGCCTTCGAGGAGCTCTTCGCGCGCTATCGCGAACGTGTCTATGCGATCGCGTTCCGAGTGCTGGGCAATGCTGGGGACGCACTCGACGTGGTGCAGGAGAGCTTCGCACTCGTCTTCCGGAAGCTCACCACGTTCCGCGGCGGATCGCTTTTCAGCACGTGGCTGTTCCGGATCGTGGTCAACTCGAGCATCGATCATCGGCGCAAGATCGCCAGCCGCGATCCTTCGCGGGTCGAGTCGAGCGACGACCTCGAAGTCGCCGACGAGCAACCTGGGCCCGTCGATCGCGCCGAGACGAAGGAGCTGGCCGGACAAGTGCAGACGGCCATCGACGCCTTGAGCCCGAAGCTGCGGGCCATCCTGGCGCTCCGCTACCTCGAAGACATGTCCTACGAAGAACTGGCCGCGACGCTCGGGTTGTCGTTGGGCACTGTGAAATCGCGCTTGGCGCGCGCCCACCTCGCTCTCGAACAAGTCGTCCGTACTCGCTTTCCCCAGCTCGACCTGGGCGGCGCGGCCAATCCTCCCGCGGAGGAAGTCGGATGAGTCGTCACCCGAATCGGGCAAAGGAGAACGGGCAACGAGGGCTGTCGCCCGCGGTCCCACCGGCTTGCCACCGTTTCCTCGCCGACCGACTGGATGGAGCGGTCGAGTCGGGACGAGTGCACCTGGCCGGTTGCTCCTCGTGCCGAACCAGGGTCGCCGCTGCGGAGCGCCTGGCCGCGATGCTCCGGCTTCGTCCTGCCGTGCCGCAGGAGCTGGCATCGGCCGAGCTCCTCGAGGGCATCTACGAGCGCGCCATCGAAACGATGGAGCAGGCGCCGCTGGTCGCAGAAATCGGGCGTGGGATCCAGACTCCTGCCGCCGAACTCGCGGAGCACCCGGCCGGTTTGTTGGAGTCGTCGACCGCCGAGGCGATCCTCTCGCAGCCTCCGATGCCGTCGGACGTGACCTGGGCACGTGTCCGGCAGTCGGTGCGGGCCGAGGCGCAGACGTTCGTGTCGCGGCACCTGGTCCTGCGTCGGCTGCCCTTCGCCATGGCGATCGTCGCGGCGTCGGTCGTCATCACCCTCGTCGTGCGTGGCACGGGCGAGCACTCGCCAACGATCACCTTCTCCGATCTGTCGTCACCGCCATCCTTGGAGATGACCATCCTGCGGCACGGCCCAGGCCATTGACGGCGTGTCGCTTTCCTCGTCTCCTCGCCACTTCCCTCGTTCGTCCAATCCCATGCTCGTCTCCCATCTGACCCGACTGTGCTCGCCATTGCGCGCTGCCGGTTCGTTCGTTGGCTGGGTAGCGGCTTGCGTGATGACGGTCGGGTTGGCCACGGCCCAGGCTCCGAAGGTCAAGTCGGCTTCGGCCTCGATCGTGCAGCTGCCGACCTTCAGCTCGATCGAGTCGGCCGACCGGTCGACGGATCGAACGACCGTGCAGGTTCGTAGATTCCGTGATGCGGCCGGTGTGGTCGTGGCGGTCCGCGAACTGTTGGTCGTGGATGCGCAGACGCCGCAGGCGCAGGCTCATTCCCTCACCTTCCTGGGTGTCGAGGGGCACCTGCCCGGCTCTCCAGTCAGCCAGAAGTGGCAGCAGACCTACGCGAAGCTCGCCGATCTCTACTTCGAGCAGAGCTTCCACGTTCGCAACCTGACCAAGGCCCAGGCCAACTACACGCTCCACGACATCGGACCGTCGGTGCGCGCGGGTCGCGGTGCGAGACGGACGGTGGTGTTTCCTGGCCAGCTGGACAAGTCGATCTGGCTGTTGGACGTGGACAGCGCCACCGGGCTCGTGCTCTACGCCGTCGAGTTCGACGTGCAGCTTCGCGTCTTGTCGGAAGTGGAAGTCGTGACCTTCTCGGCGTCCGCGTCGCTGCCCCTGGTCACGGTGTCGTCTCAGGCCGCCACGTTCGGCTCGGCCGCCGCCCAGCTGGGCAACCCGGTCGGGCTCGTGAACCCGACCACCCAGGCGGTTGCCGAGTACTCGCTGCACAAGGTCGAGGTCCGGGTCGATCCGTGGAACGGCCAGCAGAAGCTCGTCCTCAGCTACTCCGACGGCATCGATCAGTTCTTCGTGACGCAGAGGCCGGGATCCCTGGATCCCTTCGCCGGACTGCCGGGAGCGGGCACCCTCGACGCGGGCAGCACGATCGCCCGGTATCGCGACCAGGCGATGACGGCCCTGATGTTCTGGGACGACGGGGTCGCGTTCGAAGTGACCGGCAGCGGGGCGCTGCAGCGGCTCGACGAGCTCGCGAAGCGGATCTACGCGCAGGCCTTGTCGCAGTAGCGCTCCGGCCGTCAGGAACGAACTCCGAGGAATGGAGCGGCGCCACCGGCATCAACGCCGATGCCCGACGGTTGCGGTCGTCGGCTCCTGCTGGGCGGTCCTGGCCCGATCCTTCGCGTGCCCTGGCAAGCGTCGGCTTTTTCCGACGCCGTCCGGACCGGCCGACGTTCCCGTCTTGCGTTCGCGACGATCCTCGTGCTCGGCTGCGAACGCCGTCGAGGAGAAGCGCGTTGCCACGGGAGCGTTCCGACCTTCGACACTTGGCACCTCGGCTGCTGTGAGGGTGGACAATCAACCGCTGAGGTCACGAATGGACGCCGAAAAGAACGACACCCCCAAGTTGCCGGAAGCCCTGAGTTCTACGGAGTATCGCGCTCGATTGACCACGAAGCTCAACTGCCTCATCGCAGTGCTGGAAGTGGCGATCGCGAAGATCACCAAGAGCATGGAGGTGCCCGGTGCCAACGAGGATCGTCTGACCAAGATCCGCGGCAATCTCGAGAACACCCTGTCGATCTGCCAACGCGCTCGCCAGACACTCGATCGCGCGAGCGGCGGCAAGTCGTTGGCGGTGCGTGGTGAATCTCGCAACGGCATGTCGGCTCGCGACTACGTCGAACTGACCAGCATCGACGAGTATCGGAAGTTCCGGCGCATGGAGCCGATCACCCGCGACGAGCTTTCTGCGATCGACTTCGACGAACTGGCGCGCCGGCTCACCGAGTCCTGACGCACCCGACTCACTCCGCGACCGCAGCGAGCATGTGGCTGGCCGCCGATTCCAGGTGAGCTGCGTCACGGCTCTCCGTGGTGGGCGAACTGCCGATGCGGTCGCAGTTGCGTGACGACCGCGCTCGCTGGAGCACGGACTTGCCGTCAAGGAGCCTTCACCGCGTTCCGGCCGAATGCCGATCCTGGTTCGGGAACGGGCATGACCACAGCACTGATCGGCAAGCAGGTTGCGGTAGCGAACAAGGCCAGGGTGGCGTGGATTGCGTCGGCTGCCAGTCCGACGCTCGACACGCTCTTCCGCCGGCTGTCTCACGAGTTGCGAACGTGCGAATCGTGGGACGAGTTCGCCAGGGTCGGTGCCGAGGCACCTTTCGACCTCGTCCTGTGTGACGAAGGGCACGCTGCTTCGCGGCCCGAGTCGGCGCTCCCGTCGTTCGTCGTGAACGAGACGGGGCAGCAGATCCATGGGCTCGGCGCGATCGCCGTCGGTGCCATCGAATCGGTCCTGCCCGCGTTCGTCGGTCTCTGCCTCGAACTGACGGACGCCAGGGGCCGGCTTCGCGATGCGAGACGTCTCGTGGACGGGTTGCACACCGGCAGCGCCCTCGTCGGCAGCACTCCGGTGATGCGTCGTCTGCAAGGGACGCTCAGCCGTGCCGCGGACTGCGACGTGACGACGTTGATCGAAGGGCCGGTCGGTTCTGGCAAGTCGCTCGTCGCTCGCATCATCCACTGCAAGAGTCGCAGGGGCGGAGCGCCGATCGCGGTGGCGGATGCCGCCGAGCTGACGCCGGAGAACCTGGCCCGCGTGATCGAGGCCTCGCGAAGCACGACCCTGGTGATCGAAGACGTGGACGAGCTGCCGCAGGCGTCGCAGGCGTCGCTCGTGCGGCACCTGAAGGAACGGAACGCGAAGCAGCAGGCGCCGCGCATCGTCGTGACGACCTCGGCCCACCTGCCCGAGATGGTGGCGAAGGGTGGGTTCCGCGAGGATCTGCTCTACCGACTGCACGCCTTCCCCATCGTCGTCCCCGCGCTGCGTGAGCGGCTCGAGGACATCCCGTCGCTCGCCGCGAACATCCTGCAGGCAAGCGTCCAGGTGCAGGGCGCCACGACGACCACGTTCACGCCGTCTGCCTTGATGCTGCTCGAGAGCATGGCTTGGCCCGGGAACGTGACGCAGCTCGAGGCGACCGTGCAGCGGGCGCGCATCAGCGCCGGCGGCGGCACCATCGACCGGGAGCACCTGATTCCCACCATCGCGGCGAACAGCCCCGCGGTCGGGCCGACGGTCGCGCGTGAGGACACGCCAGCCGCCGAGTTGACCGAGGACTCGATCCGGCCGTTCGAGGAAGAAGAGCAGAATCTGCTGACGCGGGCGCTGCGCGCGACCAGAGGCAACGTGCGTCGGGCAGCTCAACTGCTCGGCATCGGCCGCGCGACCCTCTATCGCAAGATCCAGCAGTACCGTCTCCGGCTCCAGTAGCCGCATCGCCGGTAGCGGTGGTCTGCGTTCGGGAGCTCCACGTTTCTCACTCGCGCCGACCAGCCCGCGAGCGGTAAGGAGCTCTCGATGGCACGCGAGGCCCTACCGACTGTCCTGCGCCGAGAACCCGGTCTGGTGATCGTCGACAAGCCATCCGGCGTGCTCTCGGTTCCGGCGCCGGGGCGAAGTGGTCCGACGATGACGGACCTGGTGGCCAGCGTGCTCGACGTGCGCGTCTTCGCGGTGCATCGGCTGGACGAAGAGACCACCGGGGCCATGGTCTTCGCCTTGGATGAGGAGACCAAGGCAGCCCTGGAAGGCATGTTCCGAGCACACACCATCGAACGGGACTACCTGGCGTTGCTCAGCAGTGCTCCGTCGCCGCCCGCTGGCCGCATCGACGGGCCGCTCGCCGTCGATGCCGACGGAGTGGTCCGCGTGGTCCGGTCCGGAGGCCAGCGTGCCGTGACGACCTATGAGACCTTGGGGCGGCGTGGGAAGTGCTGTCTCGTGCGATGTCGGCTGGAGACCGGCCGGCGCAATCAGATTCGCGCACACATGGCGGCAATGGGTTGTCCATTGGCTGGTGACCGCAAGTATGGGTTCCGTCCACGAGCCGGGGAGTCGTTCTCCCGTGTCATGCTGCACTCGTGGCGTCTGCGGTTCGTCCACCCCGCAACGGGCGGTCAGGTCGACGTGGTGGTGGCGCCACCGGAGCCGGTGCTGGCCCCCTGAAGGCTCGCTGCCATCGGTGCTTGGATCGCGCCCGGCGGCTGACAAGTCGCACCTGCGCAACTAGGATCCCGAGCCGTGCGCGTTCCGATCCAGCTTAGCGAGGAATCCCTGTTCGGGTTCCTCACGAGTACTCGGTTGCCCGTCGTCTCGAGCCTCTCGTCGCTGATACGGTGGGCCTCGCTCGGACAGGCCGTCGCTTGCGCGTCCTTTGGAATCGCCTGTCTGCTCTTCGCAGACGAAGGCTTCTGGTCGCCGAGCCTGCCGTGGTCGGGAGCGCTGCCCGCGCTGGCTGCCACGCCGTTCTTCGTGCTTGCCTGGATGGACTGGCGCGCTCGTCGTCTGCAGCGCGCCGGCACGATGATGTTCGTCGCTTGGTATGCGCTGACCATCCTGGCCAATTGGCCGCGCGGCTCGTTCAGCGCTGCGTGGTACGTCCATCCTGTCCTGGCGTTGGCAGCGACGACGTGCCTCGGCGTGATTCCAGGTTTGTCCCTGACGATGATCGCCGTGTGCGCCTTGCTGCTCGCGACGCAGATGCAGGTCGCCGACATCGTGGTCCCCGACGTATTGCCCCAGTTGTGGGTGCACGCCGCCAGCCTTTGTGCCGTCACCCTGGCGTCAGCTCTGGCGGGCGCGATCGTCAATCGCCTCGTCTTCATGGCCCTGGTCACGGCGGAGTCGCAGCGCCGCAAGAACTTCGAGTCCAGCCGTGCCTTGCGCCACCGCGAGAAACTGCTGCGGCACGCGCTCCGCGTCGAGACGATCGGGGATCTGGCCGGGATGGTGTGCCACCAGTTGCGAAACACCTTCCAGGTGCTGATGGGGCACATCACCATGTGCAGCATGGCGGACGATGCCGAACGTGTTCGTCGGCTGGCCTTGATGGAGCAGGCGCTGCAGCAGACGCGTCCGCTGCTCGACCAGTTGATGCGCATGGCGCATCCCGACGAAGGCACGTCGGTCGCCTGCGACGTGGCGGAGCTGGTGCGCCAGTTCCACCAGCAGTCGCGTTTGATCCTGCCTGGCTCCGTGCAGATGACCTGCGAGGCACCGACCGAGCCGACGATGGTTCTGCTCAATCCTCATGGTCTGGTGCACACGCTTTGGAACCTGGTGATCAACGCGCGCCAGGCCATCGTCGGCGAGGGCGCGATCACCTTGCGATGCGGTCGGGATCGTCACCAGGCATGGATCGAAGTCGTGGACACCGGTTCGGGGATGAGCAAGGAGGTCCAGGCACGCATCTTCGACCCCTACTTCACGACGAAGCCGCCTGGGCAAGGCACGGGTCTCGGCCTGACGGCCGTCGACCGATTCGTGCGCAGCAGCAATGGCCTCGTGCAGGTCGAGAGCGAAGTCGGGCGGGGCACGACGTTCCGGCTCCGGTTCCCGATCGTCGAGCGGCCGAGCGCGTCGGCCAGCGCCTAGTTCGCACCCTGGCAGCTACAGGCGAACGGGGCGGCCCAGGCGCCGGGTGAGCACCTCGGCGAGGATCTTGTTCAGTTCGCCCCGGCCTTTGGTGTCCGACCAAGCACCCGAGTCCGGATCCAAGGCGAAGTGCCAAGCGGAGGCTCCTTCGGCCAGCCAGATCTGGCTCGCGGCGGACTGACGATTCAGGATGCAGTTCCGTCGATCCGCAAATGTGATCCGGAGCACACCGCCGGCCAGGTCCGCCTCCAGCTCATCGGGGTCGAACGTGTCGAGGCTCGCCTGGATGTTCTTCAGGGCCTGCTCTGCGGCTTGCAGGAAATCGGTGCGCGCGGCGTCGGTCATCAGCGAGGGGAGGCTGGATGCGGCCCAACATGGGCCGAGCGGGGCGATGATCGACCATCGAGGAGGTCGCGCAAGGCCGGCGCGCAAGTTCTGTCGGCCCGCGGCGTGATCGCGGAGGCGAAGCACCTTCGGGACAGGGGCTTGAAAAAAAGAGTGGCCGGCGATTCTCTCCCAGAATCGCCGGCCACGGTGGGTCCCGGCCGCGCAGTTTGCCCTCTCGAATCGACGCCAACCTCTTGCGAAGGTCGGCGCCGCGCGCGGCCGGGACCACTCGTCCCATGCCCTCTAGTAGACGAGGAGGGGCTCAGAACTTTCCCGCGCGCGATCGATTTTTCGGCGGATGCGCCGCGGCGTCGGCGGCTTTCGCCGCTTGGTTGCGTCGGTCTTGCACCAGACGCAAATTGCTGAAACAAGTCAGCGGCTGCGACGTTCGGCTTCGTTGGTCCAGTCGGACAGCAGATCCGCTTGCGTGATCCGCTCGGCTTCGGCCTCGAAGCGGAGCAGCACGCGGTGCCCGAGTGCGGGCAAGAGGCATGCGTCGATGTCCTCGCGCACGACTGCGGGGCGGCCAGCAAGCAGGGCGCGAGCCTTGGCGCCGAGCACGATCGCCTGGCCAGCGCGGGCGCTCGCCCCGTAGCGAACGAATCGGCTCGTGCGGTCCGACGTCCGCGACTTGTCCGGGTGGGTGGCGAGCACCAGTTCGGCGACGAACCGCAGCAGGTGCGTGCCGCAGAGCACGTCGCGCACCAGCGACTGCAGCTCCCGCAACTCCTCCCGCGTCAGCGCCTCGCCTTCCAGCGTGTTCGGTCGCGTCGTGGTCGAAGCCAGGATCTGCACCATGGCCTCGGCGGTCGGGGTCTGCACGGACAGCCGGAACAGGAAGCGGTCCAGCTGCGCCTCCGGCAGCGGGAACGTGCCTTCCAGTTCGATCGGGTTCTGCGTCGCGACGACATGGAACGGTGTCGGCAGCGCGTGGGTCGTGCCTGCGACCGTGACCGAGTGTTCCTGCATCGCTTCGAGCAGGGCGGACTGCGTCTTCGGCGTCGCTCGGTTGATCTCGTCGGCGAGCACCAAGCCGGCGAACAGCGGGCCCGCTTGGAAGCGGAACGAGCGGCGGCCGTCGGTGTCGTCCAGCACCTGCGTGCCGGTGACGTCGCTCGGCATCAGGTCCGGCGTGAACTGGATGCGGGCGAACGGCAGGCCCAGCCCCTGCGCGAGCGTGCGCACCAGCAGCGTCTTGCCGAGTCCTGGCAGGCCCTCCAGCAGCACGTGCCCGCCGGCAAGCAGGGCCGTGATCAGGTCGTCGATCAGTTGGTCCTGGCCGATCACCACGCGCCGCAGTTGGGCCCGCAGCCCCGCAATGCGCTCCAGGAGCGCCTTGGAGCGCTGCTCGACCGAGCTCATCGGCAGCCTCCCTGCCGCAGGGCCGCGTGGTCGCAGTAGCGTTCGCCGGAATCGGGCAGAACGGCCACGATCGTGCTCCGGCTCCAGCGCGGATCCGCGGCCAGCACCGTGGCCGCATGGGCGACGGCGCCGCTGGCCGGGCCGAGCAACAGCGACTCGCGCGCTGCCAGTTCCCGCACCCCGCGGGCGGCCTCGGCGTCGCTGACGTCGACGATCCCGGTGAGGTCTCCTGGCACCAGGATGTCCGGGATGAAGCCGGCGCCGATGCCGGGGATGTCGTGGGGCCCAGCCTTGCCCCCGGTCAGCACCGGACTGCCAGCGGGCTGCACACCGAACACCGCCACGCCGAGTTCGCGGAAGAACGACGCACAACCGGCCGCGGTGCCGCCGGTGCCGACGGGCACCACCACCAGCTGCACCGTGCCGTCGGTGTCGTCCCAGATCTCGCGGGCCGTGGTCTCGGCGTGGATGCGGGAGTTGGCGCGGTTGGTGAACGCCTGCAGGCAGACCGCTCCGGGCGTCTGCTTGGCGATCACCTCGGTCCGCGCCATGGCGCCGCGCATCCCCTCGGCCAAAGGAGTCGTGACCAACTCGGCACCGAGGGCCTGCAGCATGGCTCGGCGCGGCTCCGCGACGTTCTCCGGCATCGTCAGCACGACCCGGTAGCCGAGCCGTCGCCCCATCGTCGCCACCGCCAGGCCGAGGTCGCCGCTGCTGCACTCGACCACGGTGCCGCCGGGCTTCAGGAAGCCGCTGCGCTCGGCATGCCGGATCATCGCCAACGCCGCCCGGTCCTTGTTGCTGCCGGTCGGGTTCCACGCCTCGAGCTTGCCGAGCAGGCGTGCCCCCGGCGGGGCCATGGCCGCGAGTTGCACCAGGGGCGTGCGCCCCACCAGCCAGGTGATGTCAGCCGCGATCCGTGCCATGCAGCAAGCGTAGCTTGGTCGTCAGGGCGGGCCACATCATGATGTCGCCATGCGCGCCCCGACTGCATCCCTGCTGCTGCCGTTGCTGCTGCTCGCCGCGTCGGCTGGCGGTTGTGCGGGCGTCACGCCGCGGGTCGATCGAGCGACGGCTGCAGACGTGCCGTCGGTCCAGCTGTCGCCGGCCGAGCAGGCGACCGTGCGGACGAACGTCGAGCGCGCCATGGCAGCGGTCATCCGCCGCCAGTTCGACGAAGCGGGCGAAGCCGCCGAAGCGGCCTTGGCGATCGATCCGCGGGCGGCCCGCGCGCGCGCCGTGCGCGCGCTGGTGATCGCCCAGCGGGGGGCCGTCGAGGATCCGCCGAACCTCCAGGCCGAACGCGAAGCCGAGTGCGAGCTGGTGATCGCCGGCGAGATCGCGCCGAACGACGCCTTCGTCGGCTGGGTGCACGCCTTGTTCCTCGCCGAGGCCGGGCACGTGAGCGCGGCCGCCGAGGTCGCCGAGGCGACGCTGCGCCGCACCGAGAACGCGCCGCCGAGCGAGCGTTCGGCCCTGCTCGGCATCGCCGGCCGCTACCGCTACGAGCTCGGCGAAGAACGCGCTGCGCTGCCGCTGCTGCAGGACTACGTGTCGCTGCGCCCGGACGACGTCGCCGCGCGCTTTCGCCTCGGCTACACGTTGTTGCGCCTCTCGTCCAACCTGCGCGACGAGAGCGTGCCGGTCCTGCTCGACGCACGCTGGCAGAGCGAGGGCGCCGTCGCGGCGTTCACGCGCTGTGCCGAGCAGTCGCCCGGCGACGACGACGTGCACATGGCCATCGCCACGGCTCGCCTGCGCGCCGCCGAAGTGCAGCAGGTGCTCGGTCGGGTTGCGCGCGACGAGGCCGATCGCGCCACGGCCAGGGCTGCCGCCGACGCCCATCGCCAGCAGGCTGCCGCCGTGCTGCGCGCGGTTGCCGAGCGCTTCCCGGCCAACGCCGAGCCCGTCTTCCGGCTCGCTGTGCTGGACCAGCAGCGCAACGACCTCGTCGCGGCCAGGGCCGGCTACGAACGGGCTCTCGCGATCGATGCGCGCCATCTCGGCAGCTTGCTGAACCTGGCGAGGCTCTGCGCCGACGCCGGCGAACGCGAACGGGCGGCGACCCTGCTGCGCGAAGCGCTGGCGAGCGAGTCGGAGACGGCGCGCCTCACCGACGACGAGAAGAAGCGCATCCAGGACTTCCTTCGCCAACCATGACGCGCCGGTGCCGACAGGTTCAGAACGTCACGCCGCCGCCGATGGTGAAGAACGTGCCGTAGGCCTCGGTCTCGCCGGGATGGCCGAACACGATGCCGCCGAAGCTCGCCTGCAGCGCCAGCCGATCCGTGAGCTGGAACTCGGGGCCGATGCGCAGTTGCCCCATCAGCTGCGTGTCCGAGGTGCCGCCGCCGGCGTCGTAGAAACCGCCGCCGAGGCTCCCGCCGGCGCGTAGGAACAGCCAGCGCGGCCAGTCGCGGTCGAGGCGCGCGCGCACGTCGCTGTCGAAGCCGAAGACGACGGCGTCGAACCCGTCGTCACCGCTGTAGACCTGCGCCATCACGCCGACGCTCTGCGTGCGGTTGCCGATGCCCATGCGTGCACCGAAGCCGCGGGCCTCGTCGCGCTCGGGCTTCGGCGCGCCGCCGTCGGTGTCGCGTTGGATCCACGCACCGGGGATCGCGTTCGCCTCGACCAGCAGGCGCTCACCCCACTCGCCGCGCGGCTCCGAGCCGATCTGCGGCGGCAACGGTGCCGGCACGACGGTCGCGCACGCGACCAGCAGCGTCGGCAGGGTAAGGGCGGAGTGGCGAGCCTTCATCGTCGTGGTCGACCTGCCGGGCGGCGCCGTCGCGCCGCGTCGCGGCGCTCAGCGGTGCACGAAGGCCGCCTTCACCTTCGGACCGTTCTTCAGGAAGTTGTCGACGCCGATGCGCATGTCCTCGGTGCCGCAGACCTCGCCGAAGCACTTGGCTTCGAACGGCACCGCGTCCTTCAGCGGCAGCTTGGCCGCGCCGAGGATCGCCTTGCACAGGATCTCGTCGACCTTCTTGCTCAGGTGGCCGATGTCGACCGCGGGCAGGCTCGCCGGCACGTTGCTCATCGGGCCTTCGGCCATGCGCGAACGCGGTGCCTTGCCGCTCGCCATGTCCTGGCACAGCTGCACGGCGCGCGCGACCAGGTCGCCTTCGACCTCCTCGCGGATCAGGCCGTAGGCCTTCGCCTTCTCGCTGCCGATCGGCCGGCACGTGCGCAGCATCTCCGCCGCCTTCTCGATGCCGACGAGGCGCGGCAGGCGCACGGTGCCGCCGGCGCCCGGGATGATGCCGAGGTTGGCCTCCGGCTGGCCGGCGAGCACCTTCAGGCCCTTGGTCGCGATGCGCGCTTCGCACGCCATCGCCGTCTCGATGCCGCCGCCGAAGGCGAGGCCGTTCAGGGCCGCGACCGTGGGCTTCTGCACCGCCTGCACCGCGTCGACGCAGACCTGCGAGGTGCGCGACGTCTGCTCGCCCATCGCCACGCTGTCGATCTTGGCCAGGAAGTTGACGTCGGCGCCGCTGACGAACGCCTTCTTGCCGAAGCCGGTCAGCACGATGCCCTTCACGTTCGGGTCGCGATCGCACTGCTCGAAGCGCGTCTTGATCTCGGCGAACACGCTCTGGTCGAGCGCGTTCAGCACCTTCGGGCGGCGGATCGTCAGCACCGCGATGCCAGAGCGATCCTCGCGCAGCACCACCGGCACCTCGAACGGCTTGTCGTCCTTGCCCAGCGCCTCGATGCACTTCGGCACCGGGAAGCCCTTGTGCTTCTTCGCGTAGGCCGTCACCAGCTCGAGCGCCTTCTTGGTGCCGAGCTCGTTCATGTAGGTGAACGCCGGCTTCATGTCGAGCGCGAGCTCGAGGCCCATGTTGAAGTCGGCGATCGACACCAGGCCAGCATCGACGATCTCGCCGCAGATGCCGAAGTACGCACCGAGCAGCTGGTCGCGGATCTGCGCCGCCAGTGCGTCCGGCACCTCGACGGTCTCGCCGCGCGCCGGCACCTCCCAGTTCTCCTTCTTCGCCACCTTGTCCTTCAGCGACTGCGGCGTGCGATACCACGCGTTGATCTTCGTGGTGTAGTTGTCGAGGCCGACCGCGGTGATCGGGTTGCCACCGGTCAGGTTCATCGCGGTGAACGAGCCGATGCCCATCTTGAACGTCTTCTTGCAGACGACGTCGATCTGCTTCGTCGTGCCGACGCCTTCTTCGGCGAGCAGCGCGCACGCGAAGAACAGGCCTTCGAACACCGGGTCGAGCGCGTAGCCGTAGCGCGACTTCACCGGGATCGGCACCTTGCCGATCGCCTCGTAGAACGACAGCAGCCACTGCCGCGTCGCCGGCGAGGTGTCCACGCCCGACACGACCTCGACCATCAGGTTGCGCTCGGCCGGGAAGAAGTAGTGCACGACGCCGCTGCGGTCCTTCTTCTTCGTGTTGGCGAAGATCACCTCGGGCTCGAGGTGGCTGCTGTTGCTGCACAGGATCGCGTCGGGCGACACCAGCGCCTCGACCTGCGCGAAGATCTTGCCCTTGAGCTCCTTGTTCTCGGTCGCGGCCTCGACGACCAGCTCGGCGCCGGCGAGCTTCTGGTAGTCGTTGGTCCACGTGACCGCCGCCAGCATCTGCGCCTGCTGCTCGGCGGTGAACGCGCCGCTCTCGACGCCCTTGCCGACCTTCTTCTCGAGCTTCGCCTTGCCGTTCGCCAGTGCCTGGTCGCTGACGTCGACGACGATCGTCTGCACGCCGAACGGGCTCAGCACCTTGGTGAAGTAGAGGGCGATGTCCGGGCCGATCTGGCCCGAACCGATGACGGCGACCTTGGTGAGGGTGCGACCTGCGTGCGTGAAGCTCATGAGTTCCTCGAATCGGGGGCGAGCAGGGTAGCGGCAGCCTGCGGGCGGTTGAAGGCTGCGGGCGACGTAGACGCCCCGGCTAGCGCGTGGCGGCCACCGTGGTGTTGCTGCCGAACGTGAACACCTGGCCGACCGTCAGCGACACCTGCCAGCCGTCGTTCTCGCCCAGCACGTCGTCCAGCGGCTTGGCGAAGTCGACGCGGAACACGCCGTCGCCGAGCAGCGGCCGGCTGCCGATGCGAAGGCCGGCGCCGACCGAGCGATACGTCGGACCGAGGTCGCCGTCGGTGCCGGTGCGGCCGAAGTCGGCGAAGGCGACGAGGCCCAGGCGCAGGGTCGCCACCTCGAGGCCGGTGTCGAGGCGGTTCTCGACCACCGAGCGCAGCCGCCGCGTGCCGGCGAACTGGCGCGCGCCGTAGCCGCGCAGCCCGTTGTCCTCGCCCAGCGTCAGCTCGACGATCAGGTCCTGCGTCTCCTCGACGGCGTCGAAGTCGACGAACGTGGCCAGCGTGTTCCATTCGGCCAGCAGCAGGAACGCGCGCGCCGTGGCGCCGGCGCGCCACGCTGCATCGCCCGCTCCGGTCCAGCGCCCGCCGCCGCGCGCCGCCACGTTGGTCAGCACGTGCGCGAACGGCTCCGCCGCCCAGCTCGCCTCGACGCTCGCCTCCGGTTGCACTTCGGCGCCGCGGCCGTCTTCGTCGCGCCAGCGCGCCCCGACGGTCGCCGCGACGTTGGCGCCGAGCACGACGTCCTGCACGAAGTCGAGCGTGTCGACGTTGTTCACCTTGCGGAAGCCCTGGATCCAGCGCGTGCTCCAGGTCGGACCGAAGAACACGCTGTCGGTGTCGCCGGGCACGCGGAACGCCGGCGCCAGCACGCCGCGTGCAGGCTCGTAGTCGCGCTGCACCGCGGTCAGCACGAAGCCGAGCTTGTCGCGGTGCTCGCGCGGCCCGTTCGCCCACAGCAGGTCGGCGGTCAACGAACTGCGCAGTTCGGGCACCTCGGCGACGGAGTCCCCGTTGCGGAAGAAGTCGGTCGCCAGCTCGTCGTGCGCCAGCGCGAGCCCGTAGCTGCGCGGATCGGCGAGGTGCTTGAACGGCCGCTGCACCTCCAGCCCGATCGAATCGCCGTCGTCGGTGCGGCTCAGGCGCACGCCGCCGGTGTGCCACGTGTCGAGGATGTGCAGATCGCTGTAGACGAGGCTGCCGCGGTACTCGCCGTCGCTGCTCTCGGCGAACGAACCCACCAGGCGATTGCCGTAGCCGAGCAGGTTGCTCTCGCCGATCGCCGCGCGCAGGCCGGTGACGCCGCCGACGAACGACGCGCCGCCGCCGAACGTGATGCTGAGCCGGTCGCGGGTCGTCACCTCGAGGTCGACTTCGCCGGTCACCTCCGTCGGCACTAGCCGCGCGCGGGCCTCGGCGAACAGGCCGAGTGCGCGCAGGTTGCGTTCGAGTTCGGCCACCATCGAGCTGTCGACGACGTCGCCTTCGGCGAACCACAGTTCGCGGCGAACGACCTCTTCGCGCGTCGTCCAGTGCAGCGCGTCGACCAGTGCCGCGAGCGGCCGTTCCGCCTTCGTCTTCTCGTCGAAGATGTCGCCGGTGGTGACACGGATCGTGCGCAGCCGGCCGCGCAACGTCGGTTCCGTCGCCGGCGCATCCGCCGCCACAGCACCGCCGGCAGTGGGTTCCTGGGCGGCGACGACGGTCCCCAACGTCGCGACGGCCAGGAAAGGGAGGAGACGCATCGGTGCGGACGGGAGCCGGGCCCGGCAAGATGCACGCCGACACCCGCACATGCCAGACGAGATCTACGTGAGCACCGACGTCGAGGCCGACGGCCCGATTCCTGGGCCGAACTCGCTGCTGAGCCTCGGCTCGGTGGCGCTGCGCGCCGACAAGACCGTGCTCGGCGAGTTCTCGGTCAACCTGCTGCCGCTGCCGGGTGCTTCCCCGCACCCGCGCACGATGACGTGGTGGGCCGGCTTCCCCGAAGCGCTGGCGAAGGCGCGCGAGAACCCCGAGGACCCGGCGACGGCGATGCCGCGCTACGTGAAGTGGCTGCGCCAGCTGCCCGGCCGCGTCGTCTTCGTCGGCCAGCCCGCGGCCTACGACTTCCTGTGGGTGTACTGGTACCTGATGCGCTTCGTCGGCGACTCGCCGTTCGGCCACAGCGCGCTCGACGTGAAGACCTACGCGATGGCGATGCTGAAGCGTCCCTACCGCGAATGCGTGAAGGGTGCCTTGCCGCCCGAATGGAGCGACAACCTGCCGCACACGCACATCGCGATCGACGACGCGCGCGAGCAGGGGGCGATGTTCTGCAACATGCTGCGGGCGAACGGTGCGGTGCCCGCCGGCGACGCTGGAGGTGCACCGTGAAGATCCTGCCGGTCGCGGCGATGCTCGCGGCGATGCTGCCGGCGCAGGCGACGTGGACGTTCGTCGGCGGCGACACGAGTGCGCGCGTGCAAGCAGGTGCGGAGCCCGGGACGTCGCTGCGCGGGCCGCGTGCGACGCGCGACGACGGGCCGACCGGCGACTGCAGGGTCACGTTCGCAGCCGATGCGCTCGGCCGGCCGCTGCCGCTCGCATTCGCAGTCGCACCGGGCGATCGCGTGCAGCTCGCGATCTGGCCGGTGGGGCCGGCGGCGACGACGTCGGTGCCGCTCGACGCGAGCGGCTGGCAGCAGCAAGGCGGCGAATGGAACGTTCGCACCCGCGCCGAGGGCGCCAGCGGTTCGCAGTGCGTCAGCGTGCGCACGACCGCCGCCGACGGCACCACCGGCCTCGGCCTCGTCGTGCGCTGGCGTTCGCCGGAGAACTGGTGCCGCTGCGTCTGGGACCTCGAACAGGGCGAGCTGCGCTACGAACGCTGCCTCGGGGGCCGCATCGCGACGATGGCGCGCACGCCGTTGCCCGCCGACCGGCGCGAGCACGCGCTGGCGCTGCAGGTCACCGGCTTCCGCGTGCAGGCGTTCGTCGACGACGTGCCGATGTTCACCTGCTTCGACGGCGGCTCGGCGCCCGGGGCCTACGGCACGTGCCACCGCGGCAAAGCCCCGCTGTGGCAGGCGCTGGCGTTGGCCGAGCCGAGCCCGGCCACCGCCAGCATCGCCACCGTGCGCAGCGCCGGCGCCACGCAGCTGCACGCGGCGTTGCCGTGGTCGCCGGGGCAGACCTTCGTGCTCGAGCTGTTCCTGGATCGCCCGCATCCGCTGGTGCTGGCGCCGAACGGCTTCGAGTCGCTGTTCCTGCTGCGGCCCGCGGCGCCGCAGGTGCTGCTCGCCGACTGGAGCCAGCGCCTCGGCCGCGGCACCACGGGCCAGCTCGCCCGCGATGGCCAGCTGCACTGCGAACTGGCGGGGATGCCGCCACTGCTCGGTGGCCAGGCCGCGTTGGCCCGGGTGCTGGCGATCGCCAGCGGCGAGGTGGTCGTCGACGCCTCGCCGCCGATCGCCATCCACTGGTGAACGCCTGAGCTTGCCGTGTCCGGCGCGGTCCCGCGAAGCCGGATCGGGCGACGCCGGCCTCCGGCGTTACGCGTGCGAGTTCGCTCACTACAGTGACGGGCATGGTCGCCACTCCCAAGCACCCACGCGGCCACTGGGCCGCTCGGGTCGCCTGCTGCACCCTCGCGGTGCCTCTGCTGCTGGCCGCTCCGGCGTTCGCGCACGGCGGCGAGTACCGCGGCCCTGGCAATCCCGGGCCTGGCCTGCCGATTCCGGGAGTGCCCGGTGGTGGTGGACCCGGTCAGCCGACGCCTGGGCCAGGCACGCCGACGACCGGCGCCACCCAGGTGATCAACGACGAGACCGGCTGGCAGCTGTGGTGGTCGTTCAACCAGGACGAGTTCCTGCAGATCGGCGGTGCGGGCCAGCTCGCCGCGAAGAGTCGCGACGACGACTACCTGATGAATCGCACCAGCGTGCCGGTCGACCTGCTGCAGCCGGCGGACGTCGACGTGCGCGATCGCATCGTGCCGGCGCTCGCCCGCATGCTGGCGCGCGAGAGCAGTCGCGACATCCAGAGTGCCTGCGCCATCGCGCTGGGCAAGATCGGCATGGACGCGCCGGGCTTCGACCTCGAGCAGGCGTTGGCCGCGCTGGTCGCGCGCGACGACCAGGAAGTGCGCGAGTCCGGCGTGCTCGCGCTCGGCATGAGCGGGCGCGCGAAGGCGCTGCCGCTGCTGCTCGGCCTGCTGCGCGACGATGCCGTCGGTCGCAAGCTCGCCGCGCGCGCCAACGTCGGCGACCGCACGCGCGCGTTCGCGGCGTTCGGCCTCGGCCTGCTGGCGCGCCACAGCGACGACCCGGCGCTGAAGCTGCAGATCCGCGATGCGCTGTGGGAGCTGTTGCAGCAGAAGGACGAACAGGGCCGCGACCTGCGCAGCGCGGTGGTCAACGGCCTCGGCATCCTGGTCGCGGACCCGGAGGCGTCGCTGCACAAGCGCCTCGCGTGGGAGACGGCCGAACGGCTGCTCGAGTGGTACGGCCGCGATCTCGGTCGCGGTGACGAAGCCGTGCAGGCGCACGCACCGGTGGCGATCGGCCGCCTGCTGGGCCGCGGCGACGGGCAGATCCACTTCCGCTGCAAGGAGGTGTTCGCCGGCGAGTTCACCGCGGCGAAGAAGCGCAGCAATCCGATCCTGCGGTCGGCGTCGCTCGCACTCGGCATGCTGTGCCTGCCGCGCGACGTCTGCGCGCGCGACGGGGTGTTCGTCGACGCCCTGCGGCGATTCTGGAGCGACGGCTCCGACCGGCTGGCGCGCAACCTGGCGGCCATCGCGCTCGGCCGCGTCGGCGGCGCCGAGAACCGCACCTGGCTGCTGGAGACCTACGCGCGCGCTTCGCGCAACGTCGAGCAACCGTGGCTCGCGGTCGCACTCGGGCTGTGTGCGGCCCGTGCGGCCAAGGAAGGCGTGCCCGACGAAGCGCTGGCGCGGCTGCTGCTCGGTGAGATCGGCGCCGCCACCAAGCCCGAAGGCCAGAGTGCGCTCGCCGTCGCCATCGGCCTGACCGGCTGCCGGCTCGCGGCGCCGACGCTGTTGCGCCACCTGAAGGACGAAGAACGCGAAGAGATGCTGGCCGGCTACTTCGCCGTGGGCCTGGCCCTGCTCGGCGATCCGGCGTCGGCGACGCCGCTGATCGCGGTCATGGAGCGCTCCAAGCGGCGGCCGTTCCTGTTGCTGCAGTCGGCGATCGCCCTCGGTCGCATCGGCGACCGCCGCGCGACCGAGCGCCTGGTGGTGATGTTGAAGGCCAGCGAGAGCGCGGTCGTGCTCGGCGGCATCGCCAACGCGATCGGCCAGATCGGCGACCGCCGCGCGATCGACCCGCTGATCGAGCTGAGCCAGGACGATCAGGTGACGCGGCTCGCGCGCGCGTTCGTCGCCGCGGCGCTCGGCGGCATCGGCGATCGTCGCCCGCTGCCGTGGAACATGCCGCTGAGCCGCGACAGCAACTACGCCGGCGCCGTCGACACGCTGACCAACGGCAGCACCGGCGTGCTCGACATCCTCTGAGCCTGCTCGCCACCGACGCGATCTCCGGAAACGACGACGCCACGGTCTCCCGTGGCGTCGTCCTCGTCGTGCGGGGCGGCTGGCGCCCCTGGCTCACGCGCTCACCGCATGCGCATGTCGTGCGCGTTCGTCAGCGCGAACAGGCCGTTGCTGGCGCCGGCCATCAGCACGATCGCCTGCCAGCGCAGGAAGTCACCGGCGACGCCCGGGGGCAGCGTGAACTGGAACGTCCAGCCGCCGGTCGGCACGTTGACGATGTAGACCGTGGCCTGGATGTCGTTGATCCACAGGTGCGGCAGCAGGCCGCTGATCGGCGGCGCCGAGGCATCGTGGATCTGCAGGAACAGGCCGCCGAGCGTCGTCGTGTGCGTGCCGTTCGGCGAGCTGACCTCGAAGTTCATCGTGTCGCCGGCGCGCACGTCCTTGCCGCAGGTCTCGTCCAGCGGGCCGTTGTTGATGCCGGTCTTCAGCACCAGGTCCTCGTTGGAGCCCGGCATGCGGCACCAGTGCGCGGTCGACATGACCTCGGGCGCCGAACGGCCGGTCGCCATGTAGGCGTCGAGCAGGTCCTGGCCGGCGTTGGCGAGCGTCGGGCTGGTGCCCGGGTTCGCCAGCGCCAGGAACTGGATGTACTCCCAGCTCGCCGTCTGGTACAGCAGCTCGACGTTGGCGCGCGTGGCGCCGGCGGGCGGCGACAGCGGCACGTCGTCGAAGTGGTTGTAGAAGCCGCCCGGCGCCGGGTTGCCGTACTGCGTGGCCGGCATCGGCTGCGCGTTGCGATCCACGGCCATGTTCCGATCCATGCGGAACGGCGGGATGCGGTTGTCGGAGATCAGCTTGTTGTTGAGCACGAAGTGGAAGGTCTTGTGCTCGCTGCCGGCCGGCATCGAGGCCAGCTGGGCCAGCGTCATCTGCACCGCACCGGTCACGCGGTCGAACGACAGCGGCAGGTTCGGGTTGACGCCGGCGATCAACAGCTGCAGCGCCCAGTCCTGCGTGATGCCGAGCTCGGCCTCGTAGACGTGCGCGTTCGGGTCGGTGATCGACGACACCGTGTAGGGCGTGCCGTTGACGACACTGGTGAACGTGCCGTAGCTGCCGTCTTCGCGCAGCACGGTGTTGGTCTCGTCCATCCAGCGCGTGCGCAGCCAGATGCGACGGCCTTCCGGATAGCCGGTCAGGATCTTGTGGCCGGTCAGGTTGGTGACGCGCACCGTGTCGCCGGTGATGTCCAAGGCGCCGCCGCGCTTCAGGCTCGCGCGCGCACGCAGCACGCCGCGGTCCAGCGCCGCCGACATGCCGGGCGTGATGTTCTGGCCCAGGCGCAGGCGGCTCGGCACCTGGCTGTCGAGCCACTTGATGGCGTTCGGCACCCAGGTGTTGCCACCGGTCAGGTCGTGCAGCGGCAGGTCGAAGCGCACCGGCGCGATGCCGAACGCCGCGCCCTCGCCGACGACGGGCTCCATGTGGCACGCCTGGCAGTTGTAGAAGCGCTGCGTGCCGTCCTCGTAGTCACCGCCGTTGCCGGCGAGCAGCGCCTGGTCGTAGGCGCGCTTGATCGCGCCGCGCTTGACGTCGGCGGGCAGCGTGTTGAACGCGCTGATCGGCGTCGACGACAGCGCGCTCGACTTCATCTCGCTGTAGGTGCGCTCGACGATGCCGTACTTGTAGGGCGGGTTGACGAAGGCCGCCTTGTTGGCGACCGGACCGTTCGACACACCGCTGAACTGGCCGGGCTGGAGCGGCGTGATCGCGCCGTTGTTGGCGGCGAGGTCGCCGGTCACCGGGTTGCTCACCTCGTGGCAGGTGCCGCACATCTCCGACGAACGGTGGAACAGCGACTGCGCGAACGGGTGGCCCGCGGTCGTCTGCGCGTAGGGGCCGTAGCGCACGTTGTTGCCGGCGAGCACCTGCATGCCGCTGCCGTGGTAGCCCTCGGGGTTCGGGCCGCCGCTGTTCGCGACGTACGGCGCGAACTGCTGGCCCGGATGCTCGAGCCCGTCCGGGTTGACCATGTTGTGGCAGATGCCGCACTCGATGCCGTTCTGGTCGACGTTCGGCAGCAGCTGCGAACCGTCGGTCGTCGCGGCGCGGCCTTCGTGCCAGCCGCGCGGCGAGTGGCAGCGGATGCAGTAGTTGCCCGCACCCGGGAAGTCGGTGTCGGCGATCGCCAGCGCGGCCCAGAACACCGGGTCGCGGCCGGCCTGCGCCATCATGCTGCCTTGCCAGTTCTCACCCGGTTCGACGTTCGGGTCGTAGAAGCCGTGGCAGCCTTCGCAGGTCGAGACGCCGCCGAGCAGCGCCGCTTGCAACGGTTGCGTGCCCGGTTGTTGCACGTCGGTCGTCAACGCGAAGAACGACGGCGTGTTGGCGAGAAGGAGTGCCAGGGAGGCAGCACTCCAGAGAGTCAGGGAGGTCGTGGTGATCCGCATCGGTCGCAGGGACACGTGGGCAGGAAGGCAGGGGGCGGCGCAGCCTAGCGAAAGGCTAGCCCCGCGGGGAGGTGCCCGTTCTGGGGCGTAGGGGATGGTCCGGCGAACGCGCGATGCCACCGATCCCGCGACAGGACGACATCGGACATGTTTGCGCTGCGCCGCGTCAGCGACGCTGCAACAACGCCACGAGCTCGACGTGTTCGGTGTGTGGGAACAGGTCGCACACGCGCACCGCGGTGACGCGATACGCGGCCTGCAGCGCGACCAGATCGCGCGCCAGCGACTCGGCGGCGCAGGCGACGTAGAGCAATTGCTGCGGGCGCGCCGCCAGGACGCGCGCGATGCCGGCGTCGTGCAGGCCCGCGCGCGGCGGATCGACGACCATGACGTCGACGTCCTTCGGCAGCTCGGCGCTCGGGAACGGCGCCTCGACGACGCGCACGTTGGTGAGCTGGTTGCGTTCGGCGTTGTGGCGCGCGTCGCGGCACGCGGCGACGTTGTCCTCCACGATCGTCACCTGCGCCGCCCCTGCCTTCGCGAAGCGCAGGCCGAAGCCACCGACGCCGCCGTAGCCGTCGACGACGTGCTTGCCGGCGACGGTGCCGCACATCGCGATCGCCGGGCGATACAGCAGCGCGTGGGCGCCGGCGTGCACCTGGTAGAAGCTGCCGGCGCTGACGCGGAACTCGAGGCCGTCGCGACGGTCGACGACGTGGTCGCGGCCGCGCAGCGGCAGGTGGCGATCGCCGAGCAGGAACTCGTCGTCGCGGTCGCTGATGCTGTGCACCACGCCGACCAGTCGTCGCGCATGCCGATCCTGCGGCAATCCTGCCGCCGCGGCCACCACGGCTGCGGCGAACGCCGGGCCTTCGGCGAACGCGCCGGGCCGCGTGACGATGCCGGCGCACACTTCGCCGCTGCCGGCGGCGAGCCGCGCCCAGATCGCCTTCACGCTGCCGTGCCCGCGCGCCGGCACGAACGGCTGCAGGCGCAGTTCGCGCAGCACGTCCTCCATCGCCCGACCGAGGTGCGTCAGCCAGCGATCCTGCGTCTTGCACTCGTCGATGCGCACGACGTGGTGGCTGTGGAACTCGTAGATGCCGACGATCGGCAGCTTGTCCTTGCCGACGCGCACGGGATACAGCAGCCGCGTGCGGTGGTGCACCGGCGGGCGCTCCGGTTCGTCGCAGGCGATGCGCACGTCGCCGAGGAACGGCGCCAGCAGGCGTTCGCAGGCGGCGACCTTGTCGCGCAGCTGCCAGGCGATCGGCTGGTCGAGCAGCGAGCAGCCGCCGCAGGTGCCGAAGTGGTGGCAGTGCGGCACGGAGTCGCCGGCGGGACGTCGTTGGGGGCGGAGCACGGGGGCGACCATGCTAGCCCAAGCCCGCCGGCGCGCACCGCCGCTCCTCGCCGGGCGGTGGCTTGTGCTGCCGCGGGCGAACGCGTTCGCTGGCGGCATGCAGCGCCCCGACCCCAGCGACCACGCACCGTTCTTCCAGTCCTACGTCGATCGCGTGCCCGACGGCGACGTGCTGGCGCACCTCGAACGGCAGGGCCGTGCCACCTGCACGTTGCTCGCCGGCATCGGCGAAGCCAAGGGCGCGTTCGCCTACGCCGACGGCAAGTGGACGGTGAAGCGCCTGCTGCAGCACGTCGTCGACGGCGAGCGGCTGTTCGTCTACCGCGCGATGTGCATCGCCCGCGGCGACGTGCAGAACCTGCCGACTTTCGACGAGAACGACTACGCCGCGCACGATGGCAGCGACGGCCGGCTGCTCGCCGACGTGATCGCCGAGTATGCGGCGGTGCGCGTGGCGACGATCCTGTTCTTCCGCGGCCTCGACGCGGTGGCGTGGACGCGCCGCGGCACCGCCAACGGCAAGCCGCTCGCCGTGCGGTCGCTGCCGTGGATCACCGCCGGCCACGAACTGCACCACCTCGCCGTGCTGCGCGAGCGCTACGGCGTCGGCTGAGTTCGCGCGCGATCGGGAACTTCACCCCGTCGTGGCACCGTGCGCGGCCAGCCAGCGCCACAGCCTGAACGTGGGCGGGCATGCTCCCGTCCGGCCACGCGTTCTTCGCCACGCCCCGTCATGAAATCGATGTCGAACCGTTTCCTCCTGCTCGCCGTCGCCGCGCTCGTCAGCGGCCTCACCGCCCAGACCGCGGTCGCGGTGCCAGCGCACGCCGAGATCACCGAGAGCCACCAGTCGCTCGGCCTGCCGTTCGGCGCTCCGGGCTTCCGCACGCAGCTGCTGGTCGATCCGGCGGCGATCGCGCCGAGCGGTGCCCTGCTGACCGGCATCCGCTTCCGCGTCGATCGCCTGTCGCTGCCGCTCGCCGCGACCAGCGTGCCGAACGTCACCGTGTCGCTGAGCCACAGCACGCAGACGCTGCCGGGCGTCTCCGGCATCTTCGCCAACAACGTCACCCAGGCGCCGACGGTGGTGTTCCAGGGCACCGTCAACCTGCCCGGCTACACCGGCGGCAACGCCGGCGCGATGCCGTGGGACATCGACGTGCAGTTCGCGACGCCGTTCCTCTACTCGGCGGCGCAAGGGCAGCTGCTGATCGACATCGTCGGCAACAACGCGGGCGGCGCGCTGCCGAGCTACTGGCTCGACGCGGCGGAGCCGGGTGGTTCGGCCACGTCCTTCGGGCGCTCCGGCGACATCGCGACGTTCGACAACCTGAACCTGCTGGTCGCCACCGGTTGGGACCTCATTCCCCGGCAGATCACCGGCGGCAACTTCGTCGAGTTCGTGACGACGATGTCGTTCGCCTCCCCGCCGGGAGTGTTCGCGATCGGCACCACCGCGCTGCCGACGCCGCTCGACCTGACGCCGCTGGGCGCGCCGAACAACGAGCTCTACCTGTTCCCGGAGGTGATCGTGCCGCTGTCGTGGACGCAGAGCTTCATCGGTTGGTTCGCGACGGTGACGCTGGCGGTGCCGAACGATCCGACGCTGGTCGGCGCCCTGCTCTACGGCCAGTCGGCGATCTTCGAGCCGACGTCGAACCAGCTCGGTCTCGTGTTCAGCAACGCCGTCGAGGTGCGAATCGGCGACCAGCTCGAACCGAGCCTCGTGCGCCAGATCGACGCCGACGACCCGGCGGCGACCAACGGTTCGATCGTCGACTTCGACTTCGGCTTCGGCTCGCCACGCTTCGGCCACGCCGCCTTCCGTCTCGAAGGCACGTTCTTCTGAGCCGCCGCGCGATGGCCATGGGAACGCCCATGCAGTGCCTTCCTGGCGGTGTGGCGAGAACGGCGCCCCGGTTGCCGGCGCCGCGGCTGCGTATAGTGCCGCGCGCCATGGAGCCCGAGCAGCCAGCGCCGGCCGTCGACACGCCGCTCACCGAGCTGCTGCGCCGCGCCGCGAACGGCGAGGCGGCGGCGGCCGAGACGGCGCTGCCGCTGGTCTACCGCGAACTGCGGCGGATCGCGCAGGCGCGCATGGCCGGCGAGCGCAAGGACCACACGCTGCAGGCGACGGCGCTGGTGCACGAGACCTGGCTGAAGCTGGTCGGCATGGGCGCCGCCGACTGGGGCGACCGCGCGGCCTTCTACCAGGCGGCGGCGACGGCGATGCGGCGCATCCTCGTCGACCACGCGCGGCGGCGCACGCGGCTGAAGCGCGGCGGCGGGCGCGTGGCCGAGCCGGTGACGGTGACCGGCCTGCCGGCGAAGCAGCCCGACCTCGGCTGTGCGGCGACGTTCCTGCAGCTCGACGAGGAGATCGCGCGCCTCGAGGCCGAGGACCCGCGCGCCGGCGCGATCGTGCGCCTGCGCTTCTTCGGCGGCCTCGGCGTCGACGAGACGGCGGCGACGCTCGGCCTGTCGCGCCGCACCGTGCTGCGCGAATGGGCGTGGGCGCGCGCCCGCTTGTTCGCGGCCCTGGCCGACGCGGGCGAAGTGGCCGGTGACGGTGTGGGCGACGAGGCCGGCGAGTGAGCGGCGCGATGGTCGGCGACGCTGCGTGCGAGGTGGGGCGGTGAGCGAACGCGGCAAGCAGCTGTTCGGCGAAGCGGTCGAGCTGCCGCCGGAGGAGCGCGCGTCGTTCCTGGCCGCAGCCTGCGGCGACGATCCGACGCTGCAGCGCGAACTGGTGGCGCTGCTGCGCGCACACGACGCGGCCGGCGACTTCCTGGCGCATCCGGCCGAACTGGTGGCGGCGGCCGCCGCCTACGTCGGCGACGAGGACGACGACTCGTTCGCCGCCGGCGAACACGTCGGCAACTACGAACTGCTCGAGCCGCTCGGGCGCGGCGGGGCCGGCACCGTATGGCGCGCGCGCCAGCTGCAGCCGGTCGTGCGCGACGTGGCGTTGAAGCTGCTGCGGGCCGGCCACGACGGCGACGCGTCGACCGCGCGCTTCCGCGCCGAGTGGCAGCTGCTGGCGCGCATGCAGCATCCCGGTGTCGCCAAGGTGTTCGAGGCCGGCGTGCTGGCCGACGGCCGGCCGTGGCTGGCGATGGAACTCGTCGATGGCGCACCCATCACGCAGCACGTGCACACCGCGGCGCTGTCGCTGCGGGCGCGGCTCCGCCTGTTCGTCGACGTCTGCCGCGCCGTGCAGCACGCGCACCAGAAGGGCGTCGTGCACCGCGACCTGAAGCCGTCGAACGTGCTGGTGACGCTGCGCGACGGCGCGCCACGGCCGGTGGTCATCGACTTCGGCGTCGCCGCGGCGAACGACGGCGCCACGCCGACCCGGAGCGACGACGGCGCGTTGTTCGGCACGCCCGAGTACATGAGCCCCGAGCAGGCGGCGGCGGACAGCGCGGCGGTCGACGTGCGCACCGACGTGCACGCGCTCGGCGTGTTGCTCTACGAGCTCGCCTGCGGCGAACGGCCGTATCGGCGGCCCGCCGGCCCCGACGGCACGCAGCAGCTGCTGCGTGCGATCCGCAGCGAGACGCCGCCGCCGCCGAGCTGGCGCACCAGCCAGCGCGTGCCGCACGACCTCGACCGGGTGGTGGCCTGCGCGATGGCGAAGGATCCCGCGGTGCGCTACCCGTCGGCTGCCGCACTCGCCGACGACGTCGTGCGCGTGCTGGCGAGCGAGCCGATCGCGGCGGCGCCGACTTCGCCGGTGCGGCGGTTCCGGTTGTTCGTGCGGCGGCACCGCGTCGGTGCGCTGGCGGCGAGTGCGATCGTGCTGGCGGTCGGCGTCGGGCTCGTCGCCGCCGCCGACGGCTATCGCGAAGCGCGCCGCGCCGAGCAGGCCGCGCGCGCCGACCAGCAGCGTGCCGAGACCGCCGCCGAGGTGGCTCGGGCCGAACGCGACCGCGCCGCGCGCGAGACGCAGAAGGCCACGCGCGCCCTCGACCTGCTCGACGAGCTGTGGGGTGACGTCGACAAGGCGCGGCTGTCCCGCTCGGACTATCCGGTGCACGAGCTGCTGCGCGACTTCGAGCTGGCGTTGCCGCGGCGCACCGACGGCGAGCCGGAGGTCGAGTTGCGCTTGCGGCGTTCGTTGGCACGGCTGCAGAACTCCGCCGGCAACGGCGAGCGCGCCGAGGTGCACGCCACGCGGGCGATCGAGCTCGCCCGCGCGCTCGGCAGCGTCGCCAGCGAAGTCGAAGCACTGCTGCTGCGGGCGCGCGCGCGCTTCGATCGCGGCGACCTGGTGGCAGCCGAGAGCGACGCCGCCGCGGCGATCGCGCTGGCAGCGCCCGAACGTGGGGTGACGCCCTTGGCGCGCGCCGCCGCGCTCGAATCGCACGCCGACTGTCTGGCGCGAACCAATCGCCTCGACGAAGCGCTGGCCGAAGCCGAGGCGGCCCTGCAGCTGCGCGAGCGCGCACAGCCGACGGGGGACGTCGTGCGCAGCCACATGCAGATGGCGCGGCTGCGGGGCAGCATCGGCCACGTCGATCCGGCGATGGCACACGTGCAGAAGGCGCTCGAACTGCTGGCGCCGTTCGGCGACGCGCATCCGGACGCGGTCGCGGCACTGCAGCACCTGGCGCTGCTGCAGCAGCGGCGCGGGGATCGCGCGGCGGCCGAAGCGAGCTTCCGCGAGGGCCTGCGGCGGCGGATGATGATCTACGGCGACGACCACGCGCAGGTGGCGTGGGCGATGTCGGATCTGGCGTGGCTGGTGCACGAACGTGGCCGTGACGCCGAGGCGGCGCCGCTGCTGCGCGACGCGCTGCCGATGCTGCGCCGCCATCTCGGCGAGTTCCATCTCTACGTGTCGGAGACGATGCAGCGCCTCGGCACGGTGTCGACGTTGCTCGGCAACCTCGACGAGGCCGAGCAGCTGCTGACCGCGGCGGCCGAACGCTTCGCCAGCCTGCCCGGGCATCCGGTCGACGGGCACATCGGCGTGCTCGGCAATCTCGCCCAGCTGCAGTGGCGCCGTGGCGATCGGGTGGCCGCGCGTGCGACGCAGCAGTCGGCGGTCGATCGCGCGACACGGCTCTTGCCACGCGAGCACTTCGTCGTCTCGGTCAGCATGACCAACCTCGCGTGGATGGCCCGCGAACTCGGCGAGCTCGACACCGCGGTGGCGCTGTTGCGGGAGGCCCTGTCCCGTTCCGAGGCGGCCGGCCGCACTGGCGAAGCGACGATGCAGCGCCAACGACTGGAGGAGTTGCTGCGGGGTCGGGGCGGAGCACCCGATGCCGCCGGCGTCTCCGGTCGGTGAGTGTGCGGACGACCTCGCGCGGCGCGCCGCATTTCGCAGGGATCGTGGGCTCTTCACCGGGCGCCGTCAGGGGGCCTCACTTGCATTCGGACACTGCTCGCTATGCTCCTCGCCTCGCCCATGGCCCGGTTCTCGTCTCTGCTCGCCGCAGCCGCCTTCGTCGCGGCGAATGCAGCCGCCCAGGCCCTGCTCCCGGTCGGCAGGCACGACCTGGCATGGCCGAACCCGACCGCCATCGGCTCCGCGACCTTGTTCGCGCGCATCCACTACCCGGCCGCGGTCGCCGGCTTCGACACGCCGCCGCTGCCGTCGCCTTCGGGTTGGCCGACCGTGGTGTTCCTGCACGGCTACGGGCAGCTCGGCAGTGACTACAACCAGCTGGCGGCGGCGTGGTCCGAACAGGGCTACGCGGTCGTCGCGCTCGACACGGCGCGGTTCGACTTCGCCCTGCTGCGCGACGACGCCATCGCGGTCCGCCAGGCGATCCAGATCGCCAACACGGCGACCGGCACGCTGACCGACGGGCTGTTCGACGTCGGCCGGATGATGCTCGCCGGCCACTCGATGGGCGGCGGGGTCACGGCGTTGGTCCTCGCGACCAATCCCGGCTACCGCGCCGGCCTGGCGCTGGCCCCGTTCGATCCGACGCAGATCGTCGGTCCGGTCGCCGCTTCGGTGGTGACGCCGTTCGGCATCGTGGCGGGTGACGGCGACGTGATCACGCCCCCTGCGTTGCACGCGGTGCCGTTGTTCACGACCCTCGGCGTGCCTCAGGGCCTCAAGTTCTTCTACCGTTTCGACGCGAGCTGCGGCCATCTCGAGGTCGCCGGCCTGCAGGTGGCGTCGGGCAACCTGGCGTTCCTCGGCGCGCTGCAGGTGAGCTCCGGCTTCCTCGGCTACGCCCTCGGCACCCGCAACGACGCCCTCGAACAGTGCGTCGGCCCCTCGGCGCTGTTGGACCCGCAGCTGGTCTCGCTTACCCAACAGTTCGGCCTCGCCGAGGCCTGGGCGTCGCGCGCGCTGCAGATCGGCGCCACCACCCGCTACTCCATCGGTGTCGAGCCCGGTCTCGGCGTGGCGGTGCTCGCAGGTGGAGCGATCCCCCCCGTGCCGACGCCCTTCGGCGACCTGCGCGTCGATCCGCTGACGGCGTTCGTGGGCGCGATCGGCGTCGTCGGTGTCGAACGTCGCCTCGACTTCAACGTGGTCGTGCCGTTCGACCCGCAGCTGGTCGGCGTCGAGCTCGTCGTGCAGTCGTTCGGCACCACGGCGACGCAACCGCTCTGGCTCGGCTCCGCCGTCAGCAGCTTCGTGCTGCCGTAGCCGCCGCGCGGCCGGCTGCCGGCACGAGCCGCGCGACAGGCGGTCCGTGCGGACGGTGATCAGCGCGACAGGCGGTCGATCGCGGCGAAGGCGGCGACGTAGATGCCGACCGCGACCAGCAGCACGGCGTTGAAGCCGAAGTTCATCGACACGATCACGGTGACGACCGAGCCGACGACGGTCGACGAGCCGTTCACCGCCCACGCCCACGGCACGAACGACGGGTCGACCTTGCGCAGCACGCCGATGCCGTGGGCGAACGGCATGCCCAGCAGCAGCGCCGTCGGCGCGATCAGCAGCGTCGCCACCGCCGCCCGCACCGCGAAGCCGCTGCCGATCGCCGCGTCGACCAGCGTGGGCGCCAGCAGCATGCTGGCCACCACGGCGATGCCGATGCCGAGCGGGATCAGGCGCGCGCGGTTGCCGCCGCCGGCGAGCCAGCGCTCGGAGACGAGGCTGCCGATGCCGGTGAACACCAGGATCGCCAGCAGCGTCACCACGATCGAGTAGAGCGGCTGTCCCAGCAGCAGCGTCAGCTTCTGGATCATCGCGATCTCGATGAAGATGAAGCCGGTGCCGATGCCGCTGAAGAACACGAAGAAGCGGAACGGGTGGCGGCGGCCGGCGTCGCCGCTGCGGCGACGACCGAACAGCGGCACCACGATCAGCAGCAGTGCGACGATCGTCGAGAAGCCGAGCTGGCCCCACAGGAACAGCGGGTTGCCCTGCGACACCTCGGTCGCCTCGGCCAGCAGCTTCTTCGCCTCCTCGGTCGGCGTGTCCCAGCGCGTGAAGTTGAAGAAGTACGGCTGGTCGTCGGTCGTCGGCGTGATGCGGCGAGGGAAGTCGCGGATGAACTTCGCCTTGTCCTGCTCGCGCACGAAGCGTTCGACGATGTTGCCGTCGCGCTGGCGCAGCGGCAGGTAGGACGCTTCGTGGCCGGTGCGCGCGAGGAAGTCCTCGAGGCGCTTCACCTCGTCCTCAGCGAACGCGCCGCGCTTCACCAGCACGGTGGTCAGGCCGTCGACCGGCGCCGAGATCACCGCCACCGCGTTCTCGAAGCCCTTCACGCCCATGTTGGCGAACGCCTGGTCGACGTTCGCCAGCAGGCGCAGCTTCTCCATGTTGGCGCCCATGCGCGTGATCTGCAGCAGGCCGCCCTCGGCCAGGTGCTCGTACATCTGCGTCACGGCTTCGACCGTGTACAGGTAGTTCTCGGCCAGCACGTAGGCGCCGGACGCCAGCGACGTCCAGGTGTCGATGCCGGTCATCTGCACGATGTCGTAGCGCTCCGGATCGCGCATCAACGCCGAACGACCCTCGTCGACGACCAGCTCGACGCGCGGGTCGTCGAGCAGGCCCTTCGAGAACTCGCGCGCGATCGTGTGGTGCGCCTCGAGCACGCCGCGGTTCAGCTCGATGCCCTTCACCTTCGACGCGCCGGTGAGCAGGTGCGCCCACACGTCGGGAGCGCCGCCGACGCCGATCACGAACACCTTCGGCGAGCTGTCCTTCTTCACCAGCGCCGACAGCGCGTAGAGCGTGCGCTGCAGGTAGTCGCGGCCGAGTTCGCTGTGCGTGTAGTCGGTGACGAAGGTGCCGGCGTCGCCGTCCTGCATGATCCACTTCTGCGCGCCGAGCTTCTGCGCGTTCGCCGGATCGAGCGCGAACGGCATGTCCTTGGCGCCGATGCCGTAGGCCAGCCAGTGCGGCAACGGGCTCTTGATGACGTCGATGCGGCTGTTGGCGCTCCAACGCGAGTATTCGTGCGGACCGTCGAGGTCGAGGCCCTGCTTCTGCGTGATCTGCAGGAACTTCTTGCCCGGCACCGGGAACTGCGCGTCGAACGTCGGCAGCCAGGCGCCGAGGCCGACCGCGAGCACCGCCGCGAGGCCGAGCGACAGCGTCTTGCGGCCTTCCGGCGCGACCATGGCGATGGTCAGGGCCCCGAGGATGCCGACCGCGCACAGGCAACCGCCGGCGCCGACTTCCCACAGCAGGAACGGGCACAAGAGGCAACCGACGCCGGCGCCGAGCAGGTCGCTGGCGTAGAGCGTGTTCACCCGGTGCGAGTAGGCGGACAGGATCAGGCCGACGGCGCCGCCGCCGAAGAAGAACGGCACGGCGAGGCCGAGGTTGAACACCGCGAACAGCAGGAACTGGCCGAGCTCGCCGTCGCCGAGTCCGAACGTGATCTGCTCCGGCACCGGCATCGCGCGCGCGAACCACCACGTCGCCAGCAGGCTGACGACGTAGGCGATGGTGAAGCCCCAGATCCACTTCGCCGGGTCCTTGCGCCAGCGCGCCTCCAGCAGCGTCAGCACCGTGCCCGAGGCACCGATGCCGAGCAGGCTGTTGCTGATGATCAGGAAGCTGAAGTGGAAGGCGAGGCGCAGCGCGCAGATGCGCGTCAACAGCACCTGGAAGGCGAGCAGCGACGCCGACAGCACGGCGATGCCGAGGAACACGCCGCGCGACACGCGCTGGTTCTGGAGGTCGGTCATGGTGAGACGAGGGCGAACAGCCTAGTCGGCGCCCGCCGTTCGTGGACGCGCGAATTGGCGCCGGTCCCCCGGTGAGATCGCCGCCATGCCATCGCGCTTCGCGACGGGCTCAGTCGGTGGCGATGCGACCGGAGGCGAACAAGGCCTGCTTGTCGCCAAGGCTCCGCCAACCTTCGGCGAGGACCGTGTGGCCGACCGGCGCGCGCAGCGACGTGCCGGGGCCAGCACACAGCAGCACGTCCGGCTGGAACTCGCGCATCGCCGTACGAACGCAGGCGGTGAAGTCGAACGTCTCCAGCACCTGCGCGTGCGTCGTGTAGTGCAGCAGCTCCGCCGGATCGGCCGACCACGGCGAGTGCACGTTGCCGAAGCCGTCGATCAGGTGGCACTTCGGCATCTGCACCGGCAGGTCCGCCAGCATCGCCGCCGCCTGCTGCGACGTCGACGCGCACAGCCTGGTGTGGAACGGGCCGTGGCCGGCGAGGCGGAACGGGAACTCACGTTCGCCGACCTTCACCTTCGGCAGGTGCGTCAGCAATGCCGTCACCGCCGCCTCGGTGCCGGCCAGCACTTCGTGCCCGCCGAGGTGGATGCTGAAGTCGCAGAACGTCTCGTCGCCGCGATCGCGCAGCGCCTGCACGACCGCTTCGGTGGCGACGCGCAGCTCGAGCTCGAGCCGCCAGTCCTCGCCGACGTTGGTCATCAGCACCTGGCCACCGGCGACCTGCTTCTGCAGCGCCGCCATCGTCGCCACGAGGCGCCAGCCGTTGGTCGGATCGAGCGCGCCGCTGGCCGGCAGCGCCGTGTACCAGCCGAGCGAGTTGCCGGCGACCGCGACGATGTCGTAGCGCTCGCGCAGTTGCTCGGCGTGCGCCATCGTGCCGAAGTAGATCAGCTCCGCCGCGTTCTCGCCGTCGAGGTGCAGGCCCGGCCGGAACCTCTCGGCGCCGTCGATCTCCCGCAGCGTCGGCCGCCCCTGCGAACGGCGCCACTCGTCGCAGGCGTCGAGTGCGCTCGCGACGGGGCCCGGGCGCACGGTGCGGCCGAGGAAGCCGAGTTCGTCCTTGGTGTAGGAACCGCGACCGGGACAGAGCAGGACGGCAGTGGGCTTCTTCACGCGGGGATCGGCCAGGAGCGCGCCGGCGGGCCGGCGACGAGAGGGGCGCGGATCCTAGCGACTGCGCCCGCGGCGACCATGCGCCGTTGGCGGCGGTGCGGCTACTTGCGCTTCCGGATCGCGGCGAGCACCGCGGCGGCGCCGGCGCTGCGCGGGCCTTGCTGGCGCACGTAGCCCTCGAGCATCTCCTGCATCGGCAGGCTCATCGCCGAGAGGCCGTCGGTCGGGCTGCCGCGCTCCACCAGCAGCAGCGCCGCCGGCCAGTTCTCGCATGCCACCGCACCCCAGACGCCGCTCTTGCCGTCGCGGCTCAGAGCCTTCGCATCGGCGCCGCGATCGAGCAGCAGCTTCAGCAGGTCGAGTTCGACCGAACTGGCGGTGGCGGCGAACCAGCACGGCCGGCCGAACTGGTCCTGCCGATTCGGGTCGGCGCCACGTTCGAGCAGCAGCTGCGTCGGCTCCGGGCCGGCGTGCCGCGCGGCGTAGATCGCCAGCACCAGGGGCATCTCTTCGCCCATCTCGTTCGGGTCGGCGCCCTCGGCCAGCAGCTGGCGCACGGTCGCCAGCTGTTGCGGGTCCTTCTCCAGGTCGCGCAGCGCCCGCGTCAGCTTCGTCTCGCCCCAGATGCCACCCGGGTTCGAGCGCGCGGTGAACTCGCCGACGATGCGGCCGACCACCAACACGCCGACCGGTGCACTGACGATGCCGAACGCCAGCAACTGCAGCAGGCCCGACTGCGCGCGCAGGTGCAGGAAGATCGCCCCGGCCAGCAGGGCGCCCGGCACCACCAGCATCACGAACACCACCGCCAGCGGCGACGTCTTGCTCGGCCCGGCCGCGGCGAGGCCGAGCAGGAACATCAGGCCGAGGGCGCCGACGTCGAGTGCGACGAACAGCCAGAACAGGACCTTCAGCAGCATGGGTGCCCGGTCATCCGGAGGCGGCGGCGGCTGTGGCTGGTGTCGGGAGGGTTCTGCGCCTCGACCGGCTACGCCGCCATCGCCAGCACCAGCTCGTGCGCGCGCAGTTCCGCCGCATGTTGGTCGTGGCAGACGTCGTCGGCGTCGAAGTCGAGCAGCACGCCGGCGTCGTCGAGCGCCTGCAGCTGGTCCTCGTCGACCCCGGCCAGCACCAGCTGGCGCCGTTCTTCGCGCAGCGCGCGCAGCAGGGCCCGGAGCTCGAGCGCGGCGAGGTCGTCGAGGCCGGGCAACGCAGCGACGTCGAGCACCAGCACGCGATGGCGCGGATCGACGTGGCTCGCCCATGCGGCGAGGTCCGGCAGGCGATACTCGGCGGCGGCCGGCGGCACGGCGCGGAACCACGCGACCTTCGCTTCCTGGCTCGGCTGCGCTTCGAGTGCGACGACGGCGCGGCCGTGGTTCAGCTGCAGCAGCAGCACGACCAGCAGGAATCCGACCGGCAGCGCGATCGACGCGAGCGGCCAGGCGTGGAACGTCCAGGTGCCGAGAGCGGCGCCGAACGCGAAGCTCGCCGGGATGCTGGCGAGCAGCCACAGCCGTCGCCGCGCCTGCGAGCTGCGGCGCGGCGACAGCGGGCGCGCGAGGCCGAACCAGCGGGCGACGAAGCGCGCGAGGTCGAGGCCGAGGTCGGTGACGACGCCGGTGACGTGCGTGGTGCGCACGACGCCGCCGCTGATGCGCGTGATCGTCGCGTTCTGCAGGCCCATCGTCGCCGCCGCCAGCAGCGTCGGCCCGAGCGCCTGCTTCTGCGCCTCCTCGGGCACCAGCCAGAGCCACACGCTGAACACCACCAGCAGCACCGCCTCGACCGCGATCGGCAGCGCGAACGTCGCCAGCCAGCGCCGCGCACGTGCCACTTCCAGCAGGAGCCCCGCGAGCAGCGCGCCGAGCGTGAACGTCGTCACCAGCGCGAACAGGTAGACGGCGAGTTCGTAATTCGCGTCGACCAGCGCCACGCCGAACTGCGACACCGCGCCGGTCATGTGCGACGTCACCTGCGCACAGGCGACGATCGTCACCGCGTTGGTGAAGCCGCCGATCCACGACAGCGACACCGCGAGGCGCGCCTGCTGGACGAACGAGTGGGCCGGGACCGCGAGCATGGCCCGCGCAGGCTAGCGGCGGCTCCGACACGCGCGCGAAGTTGTCCTCCATCGGAGTGCAACTTCGCCGGAAAGTTGCTCTCGTTCGAGTACACCCTGCCGCTCACGCGGAGGGTGTTCGGAGGAACCGTCAGCGCACCGGCTGCTCGCAGAGGGCCAGCGCCGCGTTCTCGATGTCCGGCTCCTGCACCAGCACCAGGTTCGCGGCCGCGGCGAGCGGCACGTACGAGTCCACCGCCGCCACGCGGCGCAGCACGCAGCCGGCGAGCTCGGGGTCCTGGCACAGCTGCGTCAGGATCATCGGGCTCGGGCCGCCGTGCATGTTGCGGCACTCGTCGACGACGAGGCAGCGGCCGGTCGCCTTCACGTGCTGCTTGATCTGCTCCATCGGCAGCGGCATCAGCCAGCGCAGGTCGAACACGCGCGCCTTGATGCCGCGTTCGCGCAGCCGCTTCTGCACGCGCAGGCTCATCCACAGGCCGTTGCCGAACGTCACGATCGTCAGCTGGTCGTCGTCGGTGGCGTCGTAGACGCGGCCTTCGCCGAGGCCCATCAGTTCGTGCGGCTCGGGATAGCCGAACTGCCACAGGCCGTCGTTCGCCGCATGCAGGTCCTTCTGCATGTAGAGCGCGATCGGCTCGAGGAAGAGGCACACCTTGCCGAACTGGTGCGCCGCCGCGGTCATCGTGCGCAGCATCAGCACGGCGTCGTCGGCGCGCGCCGGGATGCCGAGGATCAGGCCGGGGATGTCGAGCAGCGCGCCGACCGAGTTGTCGTTGTGGAAGTGGCCGCCGAAGCCCTTCTGGTAGGCGAGGCCGGCGATGCGCACGACCATCGGGTTCTGGAACGCCGGCGTGTGCACCGGCAGGTCGCGGTGGTTCTTGCCGCTGCTGAAGAACTGCAGCGACGCCGCTTCGCCGCGGATCTGGTCGAGCGCGTTGTGGATGTAGGCGAGGTACTGGATCTCGGGGAACGGCAGGCAGCCGGCCTGCGCCATGCCCTGCGCGAGGCCGAGGATCGTCGTTTCGTCGAGGATCGTGTTGAACACGCGGCCGGTGCCGAACGTGTCGTGCAGGCCGGTCGTCGCGTGGTAGACGCCGCCCTTCTTGGCGACGTCCTCGCCGAACAGCAGCGTGTTCGGATACGCGGCGAACAGGTCGGTCAGCGCCTGCGGGATGCGGAAGGCCAGGTGGCGCGGGCGCGTGTCCTGTTCGGGCAGCTTGCCGCCGAACACGCGGTTGCGCGTCGCCTCGTCGGCGACCTGCACGCGTAGCTCGGACGCCTTCGGCAGCTGCAGCGGCTGCACGATCGCCTCGACCGTCGTCAGCTTCTTGCGCGCGCTCGCTTCGGCGGCGGCGGCGCGCAGGCGGCGGTCGGTGTCGTGGTAGAGGGCGAGGATCTGCTCGCGCGTGAGCGCGCCGGTGCGCAGCAGCAGGTCGGCGAAGCCGAGCACCGGGTCGCGCGCTTCGTTGCGCTCGATGGCCTCGAGCGTCATGTAGTTCGCTTCGACGTCGCTGCCGGCGTGGCCCATCAGGCGCACGGTCTTCGTGTGCACGAACGCGGGGCGACGGTGTTCGCGCACCCACGCGATCGCCTGCTCGACGGTCGCCCAGACGCCGGGATAGTCCTGGCTGTCGCAGGCGAAGTAGTGGATGCCGGCGCGCTGCATCATCATCTTCGCCACGTAGGTGTCGGGCGTGCGCGTCGAGATGCCGATGCCGTTGTCCTCGCAGGCGAACAGGATCGGGCACGGCTGGTTGTGCAGCGAAGCAGCACCGGCGGCGTGGAAGCCGGCCTGCGCGGTCGCGTGGTTCATCGAGGCGTCGCCGAAGCTGCAGTAGACGACGCTGTCGTACGGCACGTTGCCGGCGGTCGGCAGGCCGAGGCGCTCCATGCGCTGCATCGCCATCGCGAAGCCGACCGCCTTCGGCAGGTGGCTCGCGATCGTGCTCGTCTGCGGTGGCACGTGCGTCGTCGGCGAGCCGAGCACCTTGTGGCGGCCGCCGCTGATCGGGTCCTCGGCCGACGCGCAGAACGACAGCATCGCGTCGAAGAACGGCGTCTCGCCCTTCCCCTTGCGCAACCGCGCCGCCATGAACGCGCCGCTGCGGTAGTGCAGGAACGCCGTGTCCGTCGTGCGCAGGCGGTCGCCGAAGATCGCGTTCGCCTCGTGGCCGCTGCTGCCGATCGTGTAGTAGCTGAGGCCCTTGTCCTTCATCTCGCGCGACAGCAGGTCCTGCAGGCGCGACTGGATCACCGACTCGAAGATCGCGACCGCCTGGCGGCGCGTCATCGGCGAGTGCGCGGCGATCGGCTGCTCGAGCGGGCCGGCGAGGGCGGGATCGGCGCCCGGGTGGTTCTGCAGCAGGGTGAGCAGGCGCTCGGTGACGGGACCTTCGCGGCGGAGTGACATCGGGGCGGCGTGGGGCTCGGAGGGGCGGCGGAGCTTACGCGAACGGCTGCTGCGCGCATCCGCCGAGGGTCGGTCGGCGGTGCTGTGCGGCGCAACGAGGTGGGGGTCCGGCGCTCAGCGAGCGCCGAGCCGCGCGTGGAGCACCGGCCGAAGTTCGCGCAGGAAGGTGGCGAGGCCGTTTCCGGCACCTGTCTGCTCGAGTTCGGCGAGTGGTCGCTCACGAAAGCGGGTCTCTGCGAGTTCCACCGAGCCCGCGAGCCTCGCCAACACCTTCTTGGTGTCCTTCTTGCTCGCATCGGAAGTCGACGTCAGTTCGTGGCTCCGAGTGGTCGGGTCGAAGCCGAGTTCCCGACGCAGGCTCGCGTGCTCGCGCTGCTCGTCGGCGTCGCGCGCAGTCCAAGCGCCGATCAGCCAGGCTTCCGACTCGGGCTCGGCGAGTGCACCGATGATCTCGAAAGGAAGCGAGCATCCGGCCCTCGCTTGCTCGAAGCCGATGCGACGATCGGTGCGGTCGACATCGCGGGCGACGAAGAGGATGTGGATGTGCGAGTTGCTCTCGCCGACGACGGCGAAGAGCTTGCGCATCAGCAGCGCGTCGCCGGCGCCGCTGGCGTCGTCGAACCTGCCGCGCAACCGCAGTTCCATCTGCTTCGCCAGCGCACCGACCTGCTTCAGCTCGAGGAACGGCTGCCCACGGAACGCCGCCCATTCGCGAAACGAGTCGAGGGTCTCCACTTCGACCCATTCGGGCTCGAGACAGACGCGGTCGGCGACATCCTTCGCGAGCCGGTGGCCGAGCGCGTCCTCGGCGGCGACCAGCATCCGGATCATGCGCGCTTCTCGGCGACCCAGCGTTCGCCGACCGCCGACCAGAACTCACCGGTCTCCAGGTAGCCCTTCTTGTCGTTCCACTTGGGATGATCCGACAGCCGGCGCACCTGGCTCGAAGTGCCATCCAACGACGCGACCACGAGCACGTCCTCCGGCGCGAACTCGTCGACGACGAACGGCGAATGGGTCGTGGCGAGGATCTGCAACTGCGGATTGCTTGCGAGCACCTGCTTCAGCAGCTGCACGAGTTCGCGCTGCGCCTTCGGGTGCAGTGCCTTGTCGAGATCGTCCAGCAGGATCAACGACGGCGGCCGATGGTGGAGCACGGTGCAGAGCCCGAGCGCCAGCAGAGTGCCTTCGGAAAGGTGGCGCGCCGGCACCCAACCGACGTTGCCCCACTCGACCTCGATGCCGGCGCCGATGTACGTCTTCTCCTGGTCGGACCACGAGTCCTGGCCGTCGACGGTGATCTTGATCTTCTCGCGGCGCACGATCTTCGCTCGGGTCGTGCGGATCCGACGCGCCGCCGGCACGACCTTCTGCAGGTCGGCCTCGATCTTGTCGAAGCGACCATCGCGAGCGTTCTGGAGCTCCTGCAGGACGGAGGCGAGGCCGGTGCCGTCGTACTCGACGCGCGGATTCTGGTCGTCGGAGTAGTGATCGTTCGCGAGCTGTGTCGCATCGAGGCGAAGGCGCACAGCAGAATCGAGGCCCACCTGGGCGAGCTTCGTGAGCAGGCTGTCGTCGTAGGTGTTCGGCTTCGTGAAGTCGGCCTCGAATCGGCCTGCTCCAGGCTCGTTGCGCTGAAACGACATCACGAATGGGCGCTGAGAGCCGGAATCTGCTTGCCACCTGATGCTGCAAGAAAGGACATCCGGGGTGGACAGCTCCAGGAGAATCCGGTTGCCATCGGGCTTCGAGACGAGAGCCGAGGGGTCGCGGGGACCGCGGAAGAACTGGTGCAACCTTCCTTGAGGTCCCGAGTCGAAGCTGGTTCGCGGCGCGGCCATCTGCAGCAAGTAGTGCAGCCCCTCCAACACCGAGCTCTTGCCCGTTCCGTTCTCGCCGACGAGCACGCGGAAACGGCCCAGTTCGAACTCGACGTCGCGCAGCAGCTTGAACCCTTGGAAATGGACCTTGGTGATCATCCGTACGTGGGCCTCGAAGGCGCTGATCCTAGCTCGCTGCGGCCGTGTTGCGTCTCTCGGCTTCTCCATGTCGCCAAGATCGCAGATGGCTCGCCTTCCCCGCTCTACCCCGACGCGATCGAATCGACTCCATGCCCATGCCCCGACCCTGGCTCTTGCCCCCGCTGCTCCTCGTCGCCTGCGCATCACCGCGACCCTGGCGACCGTTCGGCAGCGAGGTCGCGATGGCGGCCCCCACGGCGCAGCTCGATGCGCAGTGGGAGCGCCACTTCGCGCTGGTGAACGTGCGCCTCGACGGCGGCCCCGAGCGGCGCTTCCTGCTCGACACCGGCGCATCGGCGGTGGTGCTCGCGCAGTCGCTGGTCGACGAACTGCAGCTGCCGACGATGGCGCTCGATCCGGCGAAGGGCGGCTTCGTGCTGCAGGGCGCCGACGACAGCACGGCGCGGGTGCAGCGCATCGTGCCGCTGCAGTCGCTGCAGTGCGGGCCGCTGACGATGCGCGAGGTCGACGCGCTGGTGCTCGACCTGACCCCGCTGCAGCAGGTCTGCGGGGATCCGGTCGCCGGCATCCTGCCGGCGACGATGTTCCGCGACTGTGTGCTGACGATCGACTATGCGGGGCGCCGCGTCGACGTCGCGCGCACCGACCAGGTCGCGCCGGCCGAACTCGGCGCCGGCACCGTGGAGCTGCGCGGCGGCTCGTTGCCGCGCATCGAGCTGGTGATCGACGGCAAGCCGCTGCCGGTGCTGCTCGACACCGGCAGTTCGGGCTTCCTCGCGGTGCCGAAGAGCCTGCCGCTGCAGTTCGCGACGCCGCCGCGCGAGACCGGCAAGCAGATGACGATCGGCGGGGCACTGCCGTCGTTCCAGGCGCGACTCGCCGGCGATGTCGATTGGGCTGGGCACGTGCTGCACCTGCCGATCCTCGATCTGCAGACCGAGGACAGCGCGGCGGTCGGCACCGAAGTGCTCGCACACTTCCGCGTCGTGCTCGACCAGTCGCGACGCCGGGTGACGTTCGCGCGCAGCAGCGACGCGCCGATCCGGTTCGCACCGGTGCGCGGCCAGGGCTTCGGCTTCCGCATCGTCGGCGACGCGTGGATCGTCGCCTACGTGCTCGACGGCACGCCGGCGGCGGCTGCGGGCCTGCGCGAAGGCGACCGCATCGTCGCCATCGACGGGCGCGCCGTGGCCGGCATGACGCGCGCGGACCATGCCGACGCGATGGCGAGCAAGGCGGCGACGACGCTGCGCGTGCAACGCGATGGCGAGGCCGAACGCGACGTGCTGGTGCCGGTCGCCGTGCTGCTGCCGTGATGCGTCGAACCGGTGCTGAGGCAGCTTTGGCGCAGGTTCGCGGGCGCCGCACCTGGGGCGGGGTGTTGACGACAGCGGCGCTTCGTAGAACCTCTCCGCCCGCATGCTGCGTCGCCTGGGAACGTCCTGCCTCCGCTGCTGTCGTCGCGTAGCCGCCGGAGGTGCGCGGTGATCGTTCGTGTGGTCGCGCTGCTGCTCTTGATCGCGCTGGTCGGCTGGCTGTGGATGCGCCGCGCGCGGTCGATGTCGAACGCCCCGGACGCTGCGACGACTTCGGCCCACGAGGAAGCCCAGCCGGCGAAGCCGCGCGGTCCGCGGCACGAAGTGGAGGCGGCGCGCTACTGGAGCGACGGCGAGATCCGAATCGCCGTCGAGCAGTTCCTGTTCAAGCTCGAACACGCTTCGCCCGGCCATCCGTTGGCGCGGCAGCTGGGGCAGCAGACCGGGCGGACTCTGGCGGAGGTGGTGCGGGTGCTGCGCGATCCCGAACTGCAGATGCGGCTGCAGCGGCGTCGGCAAGGGCAGACGCCGTGGATGCGCGCGTGCCTGCTGCTCGACCAGGCGCCGGCGGCGGCGCACGCCGAGTTCGTGCGGCGGCAGCTCGACGATGCCGACGAAGAAGTGCGTTTGCGCGGCTGGCTGCAGCTGGCGCGCATCGGCGCCGACGTGGTGGTCGCCGACCTCGAACGCGGTGTGGCCGAGAGTGCGAGCGTGCGCGAATGGGTGAGCCGCGGCCTGCGTGAGGCGCTCGCGGCGGGGCGCGTCGGGGCCGAAGCGCGGCGGCGTTTGTTCGTCGCGCTGGTGTCGCGCGCCGACGGTTCGGAGTTCGACGTGTTGCGCGCGCTGGCGCTGCTCGACGAAGAACGCGCCGCCTCGGAGTTCGCCGCGCGCGGCTGGGCGGTCGGCTGATCGCGCTGCGCAGGATGCGCGTCTACGGGCGCCAGGCGGCTGCGAACGTCGCGACGTCGCGGCTCGCCGCCGCCCGTTCGGCGGCGGCATCGAGCGCGCCGTTCGCGAGGAAGCGCTGCCACGCGGCGCGGGCCGCAGCGAGCGCCGCATCGTCGACCGCGAACGCCGCCAGCGGCTTCGCCTGCGTCCGGAAGAACTCGGTGCCGAACGCGAACGCGGGGCCGCGCACGATCTCCATCTCCTGACCCCACGGGCACCCGATCGGCGCGCTCATGCGCGGCTCCGCGGCGCGCTGTTCGTCGGCGATCGACGTGCAGGCGACGACGACGCTGTCGCACGTGCGCATCGGCACGGCCGCGTGCACGCCGGAGGGATCGAAGCGATGCCACCCGTCGTCGTCGGCCCATGCGACGATGCGGTGCATCTCGAGCTGCATGCCGTTGGTCGGCACCACCGCGAGCGAACGCGTCGGCACGCCGCGCTGGCGCAGCACGGCGGCGGCGAAGTTGGCGTTGATGGTGCAGATGCCGTGGTTGCCGTTCTGCAGCAGCGACAGCGCGCCGAAGTGCTGCAATGGCTGCTTCCGTGATTGCCGTGCGATCCAGGCCCGCAGGGCCACCGCAACGGTCGCCGGCGTCGCGTCGGCGGGCGCGAGCTCCTTGGCGCACGCGACCACGTCGGCGTGGTCGGCCTCGGCGCACGCGGTCGCGGCGACGAACTCCTTCTGCATCGCGGCGGTCGCGGCTTCTGGCCGTTCTGCCAGCAGCACGACGGCCGACCAGGCGAAGTGCACGTCGTCGCCGCCCTTGCCTTGCACGGTCGCGTGCAGGGCGCTGCCACCGCGTTCGTCGTGCACGATGGCGAGCTGGCGCAGCGCGGTCGGCGGCTCGGTCGCGAACGTGAAGTCGACCGGCACCTGGCCGGCGAGCAGCTGCGGCAGCGGCAACTGGATCACGGCTTCGGCCTTGCCCGACAGCCGCACGTTGGCGCTGCAGTGCACGCCGCACAGGCCACCGTCGGTCAGCTGCAGGGCCGCAGCCGTTTCGAGCTGCTTGGTGAGGGTGGCGTGGCGCTTCGCCATCGCGTCCGCCGACAAGACGGTCGGCGGGGCCACCGCCGGCGGCTGCTGGCCCTGCAGGTGTGGCAGGTTCGTCAGCGCGACAACGACGAACGTGGCGAACGCGAGGATGGGACGCGGGATGTCGGCGTGCATCGTGCGGGCCAACGATACCGCACTCGCCCAATGGCTCCGTTGGCCCCAGCGTGCCCAGAGATCACGGAGCACGGCGACCAGTTCGGCCCACGCGCCGCCAGCTGCTCAGCGGATCCGACTTCTGCGGGCGCCGGTCGCCAGCGTGAGCGCGTAGAGCGCCGTCACGTGCACGCGGCCGCTCATGCCGTCCCAGACGCCGATCGGGTCCCACGAGCCGGCGAAGCTGCCGTCCGTGCGCTGGTGTTCGACCAGCGGCTGCAGCGTGCGCGACCACTCGGCCCAGTGCTTCTCGCCGGCTTGCCACGCGGCGGCGGTGCCGAAGTACCAATAGATGGCGTCGATGTGGCCATCCTCCCAGCGCGGCGGGTTGCCGAGCATCACGTCCAGCGACGACTGCATCACCGGCTTCGTCGCCGGCGTCTGCTGCAGGATGTAGCGCGCCCACGTCGCGGCCGCGGTCATCGCCTCGCCCTTCTCCGGCGGGAACTTCGCAGCTTCGGCGGGCAGCCGTGACGAACGTTCGCCCGCCTTCGTGTAGCCGGCGCGGCCATCGGGCGTCGTGACCTGGTCGTACCAGGACGCAGCGACGACGAGCGCTTCCTTGTTGACGGTCAGACCGAAGAAGCGGCCGGATTCGAGCGCCTGCACGGCCCAGGTCGTCACCGACGTGTCGTTGTCGTTGTCGCGCGGCTGGTAGCGCCACACCGCGTACGGGTTGCGATGGGACTCGAGATAGTCGAGGCCCTTCTGGGCGATGGGCTTCAGCGACTCGTAGCTGGACAAGCCATACGTCTCGCACATCGCGAACGTCGCGATCGCGTGGTCGTAGATGAAGTCGTGCGCCGTGTTGGTGCCGAACAGGCCGTTCTCCTGTTGCTGCTTGCGCAGCCAGTTCACGGCGTTCTTCACGGCCTTCGCGTGTGGCCCCGCGCGCATCGTGTTGCCGCCGCCGAGCAGCGCCAGCAACGACAGGCCGGTCGCGCTGACGTCGTGCGTCGGGCTGCCGGCACCGTCGGTCTTGCCGTCCGGATCGTGCTTGCCGAAGCCGTCGCTGTCCCAGCGACCATCTTCGTCCTGGTGCTTCACCAGCCAGGTGAGGGCGTTGTCGACGGAGGCCTGCATCTGGGCCCGGGTCGGTGCTTCGGGCAGCGTTGGAGCGTCGGTCGCCGCAGGAGCCGCGGCCACCTTCGCCGTGTTCCGCTCGCCGTCGAAGCGGTGCGAGCGCAGCAACTGCAGGCTGTGCACGTCGAACTGGTAGAGCACGCCGTCGCGCAGCACGAACAGGTGATGCTCGGTGGCGAGCATCGAGTTCGTCGACGCATCGGCCGAGCCCTTCGGCATGGGCGGCGGCGATTGCGCAGGCAGCAGGGACGAAGCGAACGAGAGAACGAGCACCGCGAGGTGCATTCCGGCGTGGGGGCGCATGCGGGATCCTCGAGCCGGTGCGTTGGACCACCGGCAGACCGGCGCCCAACGGGTCCCGTTCCGCCCCGGTTCAGCGACGTTCCGAAAAACCCGATCCGCGGCTCACGAGGCCGTGGCGCGCGGCGGACCCTTCGACGGTTCGAACGTCGGCGTCGTCTCGCCGCCGTCGGCCAGCGCCTTCGCCAACGCCTGCTCGACGTCGTTCGGCGCGAACGGCTTGGCCACGTAGCCGTCGGCGTCGAGTTCGCGCACGATCGCCTGCAGGTGTTCGGCCGCGTGGCCGCTCATCAGCACCACCGGCACTCCGGGGCGCGCTTCGCGCAGCGAACGCACGACGTCGCGGCCGTCCTGGCCGGGCATCGTCAGGTCGACGAGCGCGCACAGCCGCGGGGCGGCACCGAGTTCGCGCAGGGCGCCCGCGACCTTGGCGCCGTCGTCGATCGGCAGCACGCGGTGGCCGCGCCGCCGCAGCGACAAGGCGATCACGTCGCGCACGTGCGCTTCGTCGTCGACGACCAGAACGTTCATCGGCGCGATCGTCTGCAGCGACCCGGCGGGTATCAGCACCGTCGGTTCGGTCGTGGTCGCGCCCTGCAGCGGGAAGTAGAGGCGGAACGTCGTGCCGCGGCCGATCGCGCTGTCGACGGTCGCGGCGCCGCGATGGCGGCGCAAGGCCCCCGAGACGACGGCGAGGCCGAGGCCGCGGCCCGGGAAGCGCGTCGTGAAGAACGGATCGAAGATGCGCTCGACGACGTCGGGGCGCATGCCTTCGCCGTCGTCGGCGACCTCGACGCAGACGAACGCGCCCGCCGCCGGATGGCCGTGCACGCGCGCCAGCTGCCAGTCGGCTTCGGTGCGCATCGTGCGCGACACCCGCAGCTTGACGGTGCGAGCCTTGGCGTCGCGCGCGTTGGTGACGAGGTTCAGCAGCACCTGCTCGATCTCGGTGGCGTTGCCTTCGAGCGGCATGGCGCCGTCGTCGACGGCGATCGAGGTGTGCACCGACGGCCCGGCGGCTGCCTGCAGCACCGGCTGCAGTTCGCGCACGAGGTGAGCGACGTCGAGCGCCGCGAGTTCGCGGCCGCGGTCGGCGGCGTAGGCCTGCAGCTCGCTGCACAGGCGCGCCCCGCGTTCGCCGGCGGCGCGGATTGCGTCGAGCAGCCGCCGCCGTTCCGGATCCTGGTCGTCGCCGCGCAGGATCTCGGCGTTGCCGAGCACGGCGACCATCAGGTTGTTGAAGTCGTGGGCGATGCCGCTGGCGACGATGCCGAGGCTCTCGGCGCGTTCCATCTGGCGCAGCCGTTGCTCCAGCGTGCGCCGCGCCGCACCTTCGCTCTGCGCGCGCGCCATCTCGGTCTGCAGCGAAGCGTGCGCTGTCTGCAACCGGCGGCGGCTGCGCAGCGCGAACCAGGTGGCGCCGGCGAGCACGACCGTCGAGCCGAGCAGACCCCACGACAACACGGCGCGGCGCGTGCTGGCGGCCTGTTCGCGTTCGACCGCCAGTTCGCGCGACAGTTGCACGCGGTGGCGTTCGTCGCCGAGCAGCTGGTCGAGCAGGATCGGAAAGCCGCGGTAGCGAACGGTCTCGTCGCGGCGCAGTCGTTCGAGCAGCTGCGTCTCGCGGGCGACCGCGGCGTCGTCCTTGCGCCCTGCTGCCACGCGTAGCCGCAGGTGCGCCTGGTGCACGTCGCGATCGAAGAAGCCGCGATCGCCCGACGCGGCGGCGGCCTTGGCCAGCAGCGCCTCGGCCTCGTCGAGCTGGTCGTCGTCGAGGTGGATCTCGGCCGCGAGCTCGTAGCCCACGGCCAGCATGCGGCGGTCGCCGAGGCGCTCGGTGCGTTCGTAGCCGGCCGCCAGCTTCGCCAGCGCCGCCTGCTTCTGGTCGGCGATCATGTCGACCACCGCGCGGTCCCAACCGAGCAGCACCTGGCTGCGGCGATCGCCGATCTGTTCGGCGCGCTGCGCGGCGGCCTCGATACGGCCGATGCGTTCGTCGATCGTCAGCGACACCGCCTCGCGCCAGTACTGGTTCACCAGCAGCCACGCGCGGAACGGCGCCGCTTCCGGCCGATCGACGACGGCGGCGATCTCGCGCACGAGCTCGAGGTCGTAGGTGCCGGCGTTGCTCTCGGTGATCAGGTGCAGGGTCCAGCCGGCGCGCGACAGCAGGCCCGGGTCGTTGCTGGCGCGGGCGGCGGCCAGCGCCGCGAACATGCTCGGCAAGAACTCGCCCGGCACGTCGGCGTAGTAGGCCTGCCGCGCGTGCGCCGTCTGGTGGCGGGCGCGCAGTCGCGGCGAAGCGCCCGCCGACAGCTCGTGGCGTTGGTAGGGACTCGGATGCATCGCCGGATCCGTCGTGCGCAGCCGCAGCGCCGCCGCAGCGGTGGGGCCGTCGTGCAGCGTCACGGCGAGGGCCAGCAGCGCCGTCGCCACTTCCTGCTGGTCCGCGGAGCCCTTGGCGGCGGCAGCCACCAGCTCGCGCGCGGTCGCGACCGCCGCACCGACATCGCACGCGAGCTCGACCTCGACGCGTTCGAAGCCGAGGTCGAACCACGCGTCGCAGCCGACCGGGGCAGCCTTCTGTGCGGCCAGCAGCTGGGCCGCGACCTGCTCCTGGGCATGAGCGGAGATGGCGCCGGCCAGCATGGCCAGCAGCACGGGGACGAGACGCATCGGCGCAGGGTAGTCGCGCGGGTCGGGATTTTCGTCCGCAGTTGGCGGCAGAAGACGGTCGCCCCCTGCTCGATGAAGAACGCGATCATTCGCTCTGCCGCAGAATGTCTGCTGGCAGCAAGGCCTGCTGCCGGCTTCATTGTGCGCCGCTCGGGTCGTGGGGAAGCCACACCCGCGATCGGGTCATGATCTACGCACCATTGCTCACTGCCCTCCTGTCCGGATGTCTCGTCGTCGCCGCGCCCGCCGTGGCACCCCAAGGCGCGCCCCCTGCTGCCGGTGCCCGCAGCGGCAAGCTGACCGATGGGCCGACCGGCACGCCGACGCGCGTGCACGGCGATGCCCGCGAGTTCAGCGCCGAGGTGAAGGACGGCATGGTCCACTGCACCTTGAAGATGGCGAAGCCCCTGATCGAGGGCATCTTCGTCTCCTGCGAGTTGCGCATCGACTGCGACGACAACCCGAAGACCGGCGATGCCGGCCTGGAGCTGATGGTGCGTGGGATCGTCGGCTCGCGCTTCCAGCCGAACGGCGCCGAACCGACCAACGGCACGACCAAGGCGATCGACTTCACCCGCCTGTCGCAGTCGTACCGCACGCTGAACGTGCGCAAGCAGTGGGTGTGGATGAACACGGAGATCGAAGGCATGGTGCCGGTGATCGAAGGTGACACGATGCGCTTCTCGTTCGTGGTGGCGCGCGTGCGCGAGTTCGGCGATCGCTACAAGAGCTCGTTCTCGTTCGAGGTGGTCGTCTACAGCTCGTGCTCGGACCAGCCCCTGGAGCGCATCCACTCCTGCGCCGACGACGGCTTGGCCATCACCATCGACGGCAAGGACGACGAGTGGAGCGGCTACGTCGTCGCCGACCGCAACGACGAACTGCACCCGCACCTGCGCTGCATCGATCTGACCAGCCTGCGCGTCGACCACTCGGCCGATCGGGTGTTCGCCTGCGTGGGACTCGCCGAGGCGGGGTTCGCAGCCTGGCGGCAGGACAACGACGTGCAGGGTGTGCCGGTCGTGACCCTCCACCTGGAGCCGATGTATCCGCGCTACCAGGATCCGGTGGTGCGCCCCCTACGCGGCGGCACTGCGAAGCACGGCACGGATACGACGCCATTCCAGGCGATCGTCGGCGAGAAGTTCATCGAGGCGGCGTTCGCCCGCAAGACCGGGCAGGGTCGCTATCGCGTGCTGGTGCGCAGCGACGTCGAACTCGAGGATCGCTTCGGGTCGCGCATGACCCTCGACGCGGAGGGCAAGTGATGTCGTCGTTCCCGATTCGTGGCAGCGCACCTGCGGTCGCAGCGGCGCTGGTCCTCGCTCACGCCGGCGGCCTCTCGGCCCAGACCCCGGCGGCGCCCGAGCCCCTGGTCGTGAAGGGGGACCTCGGCAAGAGCACGCGCTGGAGCGGCGTCGTGCGCATCGTCGGCGACGTCGTCGTGCCGGCCGGCGGGCGGCTGGAGATCGCCGCCGGCACCAAGGTGCTGGTCGCGGACCAGGACGCACTGCAGTCCGGTTGGGACAAGAAGGGCGTCGAGTTCCACGTGCGCGGGCAACTGCTGGTCATGGGCAGCACCGAGCAGCCCGTGCAGATCACGCTCGAGTCGCAGGCCGCGGACCTCGCGAAGGAGACCACGACCGGCTACTCGCGAGAGAGCCGCTGGCATGGCATCACGCTGTTCCACAGCAGCGATGCGACGCAGAACCGCGACCACGTGCGCGGGCTGCAGCTCGAGTACGCCATGTCCGGCATCCAGGTTCCGAACGGCGATCCGCTGATCGAGGACTGTGTGTTCCGCAACTGCGCGGTCGGCGTCGAGGTCGGCACGCTGTGGGCGGAGCCGGAGCTGGTCTCGTCCGAGGGCTGTGGCCCCGCCGGGCCGGAGATCCTCCGTTGTCGTTTCACCGGCTGCGGGACCGGCGTGAGCGTCGCCGATCGCGCGGTGCCGGCGGTGCAGATGTGCGTCTTCCACAAGGTGCAGGGCGGTGTCTCGACCGTCGTCGGGGGACTCGGCATGAGCCTCGAAGAGCCGGGGCCCAGCGTGCAGCACTGCTTGTTCAGCGACTGTGGCGTCGGCGTCAACGGTTGCTCGCTGGTGCGCGACAGCCTGTTCGTCGGCGGCAGACGGGCCCTGTCGTTGTCGCGCCACCACTACCAGCACGGCACCGAGATCGAGCACATGGTCTCGGAGTCGTGCCTCGTGCACGGCAGCGAGGAGGAGATCCACGGCGACACCGCGGTCGCGCGTGACGTCATCCGTGGCGATCCGATGCTGCGTGGGCCGCTGAGCGATCTCGAGAAGGCGTGGCCGCCGTTGCCGCCGTGCCTCGAACTGCAGGCCGGTTCGGCCGCCATCGGCGCCGCGCGCGACGGCAGTGATGTCGGGCCGATCGTCGGCCAGCGCCAGCGACTCGGCCCGAAGCTGCCCTGGACCGGAAAGGTGCTGACGGGACTGCGGGCGGCGTCGTGCGAGGCGCCGGGCGGGTGGCAGAAGTCCGCGAAGCCGACGATCGGCGCCACCTTCGGCAAGTCGTGGTGGGTGGCGGCGGACCAGGGCGGAGACGGTCTGGTGGCGATCCGCCGCGTCTTCGGCTTCGCCCGCACGACCGGACTGCTCGCGTTCGAGTTCGACTGCGCGGCCGCCGGCACCCTGCCGCTCGAGTTCTCGGCCGACTGCAGCAAGCTCGAGATCGCGGTGAACGGCACCAGCGTGGTGACCTCGGCGCAGCGCCGTCGCTTCGGCAGCGTGTCGGCGCCGGTGCAGGTGAAGGTGAAGGCCGGCACCAACGTGCTGGTGGTCCACGTCGTCGCGTGGGGCCCGGATCCGCTGCTCGGGCTGGCGCTGGGGGGCGAGTGGACGCCGACGCCGGTGGCTGCCGCCGCCGCGGCGACCGCGGCGCCGAGCGCGCGCGGCAGCGGCCTGCGCAACAAGGACGGTCAGTTCGTCGAGGCCACGCTGTCGGTGCCGTGCCACTGGACGAGCGCACCGGGGCAGGACCTGGCGCGCGTGAAGCCGGTCGGCCGGCTGGTCGACGCGGTCGTGGTCGAGGTCAACTGGACCGGGCCGGGCAAGATGCGCATCGGGCCGTTGCCCGAGGACTGCAGCAAGGGCGAGATCGAAGTGTCGCTGCCGGGCCTGCGCGATCCGAACGGCGCGCCGCTCGCCGTGCCGTCGTTCACGGTCAAGCTGTAGCCGCGCGCGCCGTCCTGGCGCTCACTTGTCCTTCGCCATCTTCTCGACGTAGGCCCACCAGTCGGTGTCGAACTTGGCCCAGTCGACGCCGGCGAACGCCTTGTCGAGCGCCTGCTTGCTGGTGCCTTCGCCGGCGCGCAGCGCGTCGAACAGCGTCTGGAAGATCTTCTGGTTGGCCGGTGGTCCCTTGCGCAGGAAGTGCACCAGCGCCCAGCCCTGCGCGTAGCGCTGCTGGGCGAAGCGGTAGAAGTCCGAGCGCGGGCCGTAGACGAAGTCCTTCAGCTTCGGGATCGCCTTCTTGCTGCGGATCAGCGTCGCCACGTGGTCCGGGCGCGGTTGGCCGCCGGTGAACTTCTGGCCGTCCTTCTTCGCCGTCTCCCAGAACTCGGCCATGCCCTCGTTGAGCCACACCGGCGGATCGATCATCACGCGATCGAGGAACTGGTGGAACCCTTCGTGGCGGACCGTGCGCACCATGTCCTCGCGCTTGGGCACGTTCCAGATCAGCAGCTGCTTCAGCACCGGCGAGTAGAGGCCGGCGCTGTGCGGCACCGCCTGGCCGAGGATCTGGCTGTTGTACTCCTGGTAGCCGGCCTCGCCGGAGAACAGGAAGACGTGGAACTTCGGCGCGCCCGGTTGCTCCGCGACCTCCGCGAACTGCGTGCGCAGGCTCGCATACGACTCCTCGAGCACCGCGATCGCCTCCTCGCAGATGCGCTTGTCGATGTCGGAGTGCACTTCGTAGTGCGACGAGGTGGCGACGAAGTGGCGCGGCCACGCCGGGCCGCGGCGACGCATCGCCAGCATGCGGTCGAGGTCGAACACCTCCGACCACATGCCGTGCTGCGTCTTCGCCGTGCGCACGATGCGTTCCGCACCGCGCACGTCGCTCTTGCGCAGCAGGGCCACGAACAGCGCCTGCAGCGCGTCGTCGCTGCCCGGGTCGTCGGCCAGCGCCTTCTGCAGCAGCGGCAGCGCCTCGCTCGGCCGGCGCAGGTCGTTCAGCACCTCCGCCATCAGCACGCGCATGTAGGTGTGTTCGCCGAGTTCCTTCATCGCCTGCTCGGCGAACGGCAGCGCCTTCTCGGCGTCGCCGGTGCGCTGCAGCAGCAGCGCGCGCACGTAGGCGAGGTCGGCGGGGGCGAAGTCCGCGTCGGTCAGCTTGTCGGCCTTCTCGGCGGCGTCCTTGATGTTGCCGCCCTCGATCCACGACAGCACTTCCTCGGCGTCCGGCGACTTCGCGCGCTCCTTCGTGAAGTCGTGCTTCATCGGCACCTTGTCCGCCGCCATCTCGACGAACAGCCACGCCGGCAGCATCTTCTCCTTGTCGTAGGCGTCGTTGAACGCCTCGCGCTGCTTGTTCAGTTCTTCGTCGACGAGGTTCTGGAACCACGACGGCTCCATCTGGCCCTCGAGCACGATGTCCTCGTAGTTGCCGTTGACGAGGCCCATGTAGATGCCGTCGGCGGCGTCGCGCTTGTGCTTCCAGACCGACTTGTCGTCGCACAGCACCTCGATGCCGGCCTTGTCGACCTTCAGCTTCGCGCGGTAGGGCTGCCCGGCGCGCCAGATCGGCGTGTCCTTCTTCTCGATCGGCGTCTCCTTCTCGCCGCTCTGCCGGAACAGGCGCGGCTTGGCGTCGTCGGCGCCGAACTCGGCGCGGTAGTAGCCCTGGCCGCCGAGGTCCCAGAAGAAGCCGAGCGTGCTCTCCGGGTAGGCCTTGCCGCTGATCGTCACCGTGTAGGCGCCGCGCCACGTCAGCGGGTGCAGCAGCAGGTTGTCGCGGATCTCGCGCCAGTCCTCCAAGGTGTCGGCGGTGTAGACGATCTTCACCTGCCCGGTCGCGGCGTCGTGCTTCTCGAGCTTGCCGCTGAGCAGCGTCTCCGGCTTCGGCACCTGCACGTCGGCCCAGAACACGCACTGCTGGTGGTCGGCGACGATCGACTGGCGATCCGCGATCGCGTACGGCTTGCCCTCGTTGCTCTTCAGCAGCGTCTCGAGCGCCGCGCGCGCCGCCTGCCAGCGGCTCTGCAGCATCAGCGCGCGCACGCCGTCGTAGCCTTGGTCCCAGGCGTCCTCGCTCTGGGCGGTGGCGTGGGCGAGCAGCAACAGGGTCGAGAGCAGCAGCGGGGCCGGACGTCGCATCGGTCTCCTTCGGAGTCGTGGGGCGCGGACTTTCCGAGGCGGTGCCGGACCGGTCAAGGCGGGTCGGGCGACGGACCGTGTCGATTCCTTGCACCCTTCGGGCCTGGCAGGGGATTGTGGACGCAACCAACGCCATGGCTCCGATCCCCCGTTCGTCGTCGTCGCGCTGGCTGCTCGCCGCGGCCGCGCTGTTCCTCGCCGTCGCACCCGCTGCTGCGCAGTCGCTGACCGGCGACTGGTCCGGCCACATCGCACTGCCGGGGCAGGAACTCGGCGTCGTCGTCCACCTGGTCGACGAAGCGGCCGGCCTGCGCGGCACCATCGACATCCCGGCGCAGGACGCCGAGGCGCTGCCGCTGCAGGCATTCCGCCGCGACGGACAGAAGCTCGAGTTCGCCATCGCCGGGGTGCCGGGCGCGCCGACGTTCCGCGGCGACGTCACCGCCGACGCCATCGCCGGCACCTTCACGCAGGGTGGCCAGAAGTTCCCGTTCACGCTGGCGCGCGCCGCCGCCGCGGCGGCGAAGCAGCAGCAGGCGCTGGCGGACGTCGGGACGTGGCTCGACGCGACGCGCGCGATGTTCGACGTGCCCGGTTGCGCCGCGATCGTGGTGAAGGGCAACGAGGTCGTCGCCACGTTCGCCAGCGGCCAGCGCGACGTCGACGCCAAGGAGGCCGTCGGCCCCGACACGCTGTTCGCGATCGGCAGCAGCACGAAGGCGTTCACCACCGCGTTGCTGGCGATGCTGGTCGACGACGGCAAGCTCGACTGGGACCAGCCGGTGCGCCGCTGGCTGCCGGAGTTCGCGCTCGCCGACGCGGTGGTCGGCGAACGGCTGACGCCGCGCGACCTGGTGACGCACCGCAGCGGCATGCCGCGGCACGACCTCGTCTGGTACGGCGCCACGTTCGATCGCGCCGAGATGGTGGCGCGGCTGCGGCACCTGCCGCTCAATCGCGACCTGCGCACCGACTTCCAATACAACAACCTGATGTACCTGACCGCCGGCCACCTCGCCGAGCGCGTCGGCGGGTCGCCGTGGGAGGACCAGGTGCGCGCGCGCATCCTGCAGCCGCTCGGCATGGCGCGCACCAACTTCGACGTGTCGGCGATGCAGCGCGATGCCGACCACGCGCGCGCCTACCGCAAGACCGACGGCGTCGTGAAGGCGATCCCGTACCGCGACATCGCTTCGATCGGCCCGGCCGGCTCGATCAACTCGAGCGTGCGCGAGATGGCGGCGTGGGTGTCGCTGCAGCTGCAGCACGGGCGGTTCGGCGAACGCAAGCTGCTGTCGCCGTCGACCGCGGACGACCTGCACGTCGTGCGCATGGCGGAAGGCTCGCCGTCGCGCGGCGACGACGGCGACGTGGTCGACGTCGGCTACGCGCTCGGCTGGTTCGTCGACGTCTATCGCGGGCATCGCCGCGTGCACCACGGCGGCAACATCGACGGCTTCTCCGCTCTGGTGGCGCTGCTGCCCGACGCCGGCTACGGCTTCGTCGTGCTGACCAACCTGGACGGCACGCCGCTGCCCGACGTCGTCGTGCGCCAGCTCAGCGACCGGGTGCTCGGCCTCGAGCCGCGCGACTTCCGTTCGCTGATGAAGCGCAAGCTCGACGCCGGCGCCGAGCAGGCGAAGAGCGGCGAGAAGGAGGCCGCGTCGCTGCGCCGAACCGGCACGCAACCGTCGCGCGCGCTCGACGACTACGTCGGCAGCTACGAGCATCCGGGCTACGGCTCGGTGCGCATCCTGCGGGCCGGGGACGGCCTGCGCGTCGACCTGCACGGGCTCGCCTGCGACCTCGAGCACTGGCACCACGACGTGTTCGCCTGCAAGAAGGGCGGCGGCGAGGAGGCGATGGCGGGCACCAAGCTGCAGTTCCTGCTCGACTTCGACGGCGAGGTCGAAGCCGTGCGCGCGGTGCTGGAGGCGAGCGTGCCGCCGATCGTGTTCCAGCGCGGCCCGGACCCGCGGCTGCGCGACGCGAAGTTCCTGGCGCAGCTCGCCGGCCAGTACGCGCTCGACACCGCCATGGCGACCATCGCCCTGCAAGGCGAACGGCTCGTGCTGACGCTGCCGGGCCAGCGCCACGAACTGGAGCCGAGCCGCGGGCTGACGTTGCAGCTGCGTGGGCTGTCGGGCTATCGGGTGGAGTTCCTGCTCGACGACAAGGGCGCGCCGACTGGATTGCGGGTGCATCAGCCCGAGGGCGTGTTCGCGGCCAAGAAGAAGTCCTGAGCCGGCCTCCGGCGGCGGGCGGATTCCGGACGCCGACGGGAACTCGGCCGGCCCGAGCGGCACTCGGCGAGGCATGACTGCCATCCCCGAAGACGTCGCCGCCGCCGCCAGCTGCTGCCACCGCACCGACCAGGTCGCGGGCCTCGCGGGGGTCGTCGCCGACGACGTGCAGATCGCCATCTGGCAGCGCCCGGTCGATCCGGCGCTGCGGAACTTCGCCCGCACCGTGCTGGCCGCCGACGAGCTCGAACAGGTGCTCGAGGCCGACGTCGACGGGCTGGCGACGTTCGATCCGCTGCCGGCCGAGGCGCACGCCGCCGACCCGGCCGCCGCTCGCGCGTTCGTCGCCGACGTGCGCTGGCTCGCCGGCATGTTCGCCGAGCTCACCGGTGCCAGCCGTCTCGGTGCCCGCCTCGTGCGCCTGCAGAAGCCGATGTGCCCGCGCTTCCACACCGACTTCGTCGGGCTGCGGCTGCTGACGACCTACTGCGGCGTCGGCACCGAGTGGCTCGAGCACGCGCACGTCGACCGCGACTTCCTCGGCCATCGTTCGATGGACGTGCCGGACGCGCGTTCGGGGCTGCTGCGGCCGGGCGCCGTCGTGCAGCAGGTGCCGGAGTTCGCGGTGGCGCTGCTGAAGGGCGACGCGTGGCCGGGCAACCACGGGCGCGGCATCGTGCATCGGTCGCCGGCGACCCGCGGCGAGGCGCGCATCCTGCTCAGCCTCGACGTGCTCGGCCAGGCCGGCGGGCACCACGGCTTCGACACCAGCGGCGATGGCGTGCGCGCGCCGGACGACGACGACTGCTGCGGCGGTGCTTGCGGAGGTGGCCGATGAAGACGCGCACCAAGGCGAACACGAAGTCGCCGAAGACGCCGCCGGCGAAGCTGCCGGTGACGGTCCTGTCCGGGTTCCTCGGCGCCGGCAAGACGACGCTGCTCAACCACGTGCTGCACAACCGCGAGGGCCTGCGCGTCGCGGTGATCGTCAACGACATGAGCGAAGTGAACGTCGACGCGGCGCTGGTCGCCGGCAAGGGTGCTTTGCGCCGCGTCGAGGAGAAGCTCGTCGAGATGAGCAACGGCTGCATCTGCTGCACCCTGCGCGAGGACCTGCTGGTCGAGGTCAAGAAGCTCGCGGCCGAAGGGCGCTTCGACTACCTGCTGATCGAGTCGACGGGCATCGGCGAGCCGATGCCGGTGGCGGAGACGTTCACGTTCACCGACGAGGACGGCAAGAGCCTCGGCGACGTGGCGAAGCTCGACACGATGGTCACGGTCGTCGACGCGGCGGCGTTCCCGCGCGATCTCGGCGCCGCCACCGAGCTGCGCGAACGCGGCATCGCGATCGGCGAGGACGACGACCGCACGATCGACGACCTGCTGGTCGAGCAGGTCGAGTTCGCCGACGTGCTGGTGATCAACAAGACCGACCTCGTCGACGCCGGCCAGCTGGCGTCGCTGCAGGCGCTGCTGAAGAAGCTGAACCCGGGCGCCGAGCAGGTGCTGGCGCGCGAAGGGCAGGTGCCGCTCGGCAAGGTGCTCGGCACCGGCCGCTTCGACTTCGAACGCGCGGCGACGAGCCCCGGCTGGCTGGCGGAGTTGCGCGGGCAGGAGAGCAGCGAAGCCGACACGTTCGGCATCTCGAGCTTCGTCTACCGCGCGACGCGGCCGTTCCACCCGGCGCGCTTCGACGAACTGCTGCGCAGCGACTGGCCGGGTGTCCTGCGCAGCAAGGGCTTCTTCTGGCTGGCGACGCGCCACGACATCGTCGGCGAGTGGCATCAGGCCGGTGGCTCGTGCCGCACCAGCCCGGCCGGCACGTGGTGGGCGGTGACCGACCGCAGCGAGTGGCCCGAGGGGGCGGTGGCGCAGATCGAGTCGAACTGGCGCGAGCCGTACGGCGATCGCCGGCAGGAGCTCGTCGTCATCGGCCGCGACCTCGACCAGAAGGCGCTGTGCGCGCGGCTCGACGCCTGCCTGCTGACCGACGCCGAAATGCGCGGTGGGCCGGCGTCGTGGGCGAAGTTCGAGGATCCGTTCGGGCCGTGGGAGATGGTGGAGCAGGAAGAAGGCTGACCACGCGGCGGGGCGGACTGCGAAGGCCGCGTCGTCGGGGATCCCGCGTCGCGGCGAGCAGGCTCAGAGCCAGGGCTTCGCTTCGGGCTGCTGGCGGAACTCCTGCCAGACCTCGTCGTCGAGTTGGCCTTTGAAGTCGTACTGATCCGACTTCTCCATCGCCCGCATGGTCTTGGCGACGGCGGCCCAGTCCTTGGCGGCCAGCAGGATGTCGAGGCTCCCTGCGAGCACCTCGAGACTGTCCGGTTCGAGGGCGAGTGCCTCCATCGTCGTCTTGCGGGCGGTCGCGATGTCGCCACTCTGGAGTTCGATGGTGGAACGCAGCATCAACAGCATCGCGTCGCGTTCGATGCCCTGCATCGCTTCGTCGAGGCAGCGGATCGCCTGCTTCCAGCGTTTCCGCAGGAAGTGTGCGTCCACCAACGTCATCCGGAACTTCGGCGCCGGAAAGCGTGCGGCCGCGCCTTCGAGGGCCGCGACGTAGGCATCCTGGTCGGATCCCGCCGCCAGGATCTGCATTTGCACGGCCGTGATCGGCGAGGACTCCTGCAGCGACTTCGGCAGCTTCTCGAAAAGGGCCTTCGCCCCCTCCAGGTTGCCACCCTGGAACGCCTTGACCAGCTTGCCCACGTTGTCGATGTCGGTCGCCGTGTAGGTCTCCGGGCCGAACCACCGCGACAGCAGACCGGGCGAGAGGCTGGGCGACATCAGCACCATCATGGTGCGCATCTCCCCGACCATCGACGCGCCCAGCGTGAGGTTGTGGAGGTCCCGGAAGGCCCAAGCATCACCGGACTGCCCGAGTTCGAGGTCGACGATGGCGATCCCGTCGTCGCCGGCGAACCGGACGCGAGCACGGAGGGTGCCGTCGACCACCACCAAGCGCTTCCACTTGCTCGCACCACTGCTCACGGACTTCAGCGAGGTGAGCAGCGTCGGTCCGATGCTGGTCTTCGCGGCCCGCTTCATCTCCGCGCGCTGCTTCGCGTCACCGATCCCGTCGAACACCTGGTCGAGCATCGCCGTCGTGTCGAAGGCCGCGACGGCGCGCTCGGGGTTCTCGCCCTTCAGCTCCTCCAGGAACTTCTGCACGAAGGCCTCGGCCTTGGCCAGGTCCTGCTGGCTCCACTTCGCGAGTTCCTTCGCCGCGCCGTCGTTCTGGGCGCTCGCGGGAGCGAGCAGCGTCGACGAAGCAGCGAGAGCCAACAGGAGGGCGGATCTGGAGCCTGACTTCCACCACGGTTTCACGGTTCCCATGGCGGCACGGGAGCACGGCCCGTGACGGGTTTCAAGGCAGGCGCGCGAACGCTCACGCCGGGTCGCATCAGGCGAAGGCATCGGGGAGCTGCGCGCCCACCGGCTGCCAGCGCAGTACTTGGCGCACCAGGCCGGGCATCAGGCCAGACTCGCGTGTCTTGGCGACCCAGCGGTGACCGGGCGCACTGTCCATCGTGTGGCCGTCTGCGATCACCGGACCTCGCTCGCGCACGTATTCGGCAGCGTTGCGGAGCATCGCCGCGATCTGCCCGCATTTCGCGTTCGCACTGGGGAACACGGCTTCGAGGTCGTCCCGGTCGACCTGCCCCATGCCGATCGTGTCCATGATCATCCAACCGGGTGCTTGTTCGAAGTGTGCGACGCGGACGTTGACCCACAGAGGCAGCGAAGAGACGCGAGCCGCACGCGCCTCGCGATTCGTCGCGTCGATGCGAGCGGCGTCGGCGAGCACCTCGCCGCCTGGATTGAAGTAGGCGAGCGCTCCGGGTGCGTCGAGCAGCGCCCTGGCCAGGTTGGTCATGGCTTGCAGCTCGGCCAGCGGGTCGTAGATCACCGCGCGCCCAGCGTCCCTGGAGGGCTGGGTGATGCTCACGCGCAAGAAGGCGTGATGTGCCGACGCCAGGGATCGTGCCGCCGGAAACTCGTAGGCGTGCACCATGGCGCGCTCGAGGTTTCCGGGGAACGTGAAGGGGCCGAACATGCCGAGCGACCACGCAGCGAACAGTTCCGGGTCGCCCTTCGGATCGCCCATGCTGTCCGGCCACGGGCAATCGAACGCCGCGATGTGCGCCCGCGCGCGGGCGGTCGGCAGGTCGACGTGCAGTCCGAACAGGGGCGTTCGCCACGTGGTGGGTCCTGATGCCTCCGCGCGGCTCGGCTGTAGGCCGAGGAGCGCACGTTCGATCGCCTCGGGTCTCGGCGGGGTGGCGAACAGCACGGAGAAGCCCGCAGTGTGGATCACCTTCGTCGGCATCCCGTCACGTTTAGCGACCGGATCGCGGCGGGCGCCAGCCTGTGCAAGAGAGGTGGTCCGCACCGCCTTCGGGGAGCAATCGCGAGCGCGCGGCGTCGTCGCGCGCCATGCCCCGCACCCGCGCCCTCGTGTGCTGCGCCGTCGCGATCTGCGCCGTGCCGGCAGGGGCAGAGCACCGAACTCGTCTGCGCGCCGATTGACGGTCTCGAGATCGACCTGGCCGGCCCCGCGGCGACGCGGCGCTTCGAGGTGGTCTTGCGGTAGCCGCGCGGCACCGGCACGCTGGCCACACCGAGCGGGAAGGATCCACACCGTCGCCCGTTCCCGCCCCGCCATGCCCCGCACACGCGCCCTCGTGCTCTGCGCCGTCGCCATTGTCGCGTTGGCGGTCGGGATGATGTTGGCCTTCGGTTGGTTCGAGCTCGAACCAGCGCCGCGGCCGCCGGCCGAGGCGACGCCGGCTGCCGCGGCGCGCGAACCACACCAGCCGATGCTGCCGGCGGTGCCCGCCGACGCCACCGAAGCGGCGCGCGTGACCGTGGCCGATCCGGAACTGGCGGAAGAGATGGCGCGGCAGCGGCTCTACGAGAGCTTCGGCGTGCGGCGCGTCGGCGCCACCGGCGGCGGCTTGCGCGTCGTGGTCACCGCTGGCGAGACGAAGATCGTCGGGCACGAGGCGTTCTTCGTGCCGATCCAGAAGACGTGGGGCGACGAGAAGGCGTGGCTCGACGTGGTGCGCCGCGTGCGGCCGATCGAGGGCGTGGCGCGCACCGACGTCGACGGCGTCGCCCACTTCGACGGCCAGCACGTCCATGGCGTGCTCGCCTGGGTGATGCACCACCAGACGATGCTGTGGCGCGCGAGCGGGCCCGTGCTGTGGAAGGCGGTGTCGGTCGAGATCGGATTCGGCCCGGTCGTGCTGCGCGGCACGGTGCACGACGGCAACGGCCTGCCGCGCGCGGGGGCGGTGATCTCGGCGGTGCCGGTGCCGAAGCCAGGGCGCAAGGAGCAAGCGTTCACGACCTACGTCGGCGTCAGCGACGAGCTCGGCAAGTTCGAGCTGACCGGGCTGCCGCACGATTCGCTGCTCGTGACCTGCCTCGGCAACGAGACGTTCGGCTACGCCGAGGAGCGGCGAACCATCGAGCCGACGCGCGGCAAGCAGCTGAGCGTTCGCTTCGGTGGCACGCCGGGGTTGCGCTGGTGGCGAGGCCGTGTCGTCGACGAGAACGGCGCCGTCGTCGTCGGGCCGAACGACATCCAGTTCGAACACAGCGACGGCGAACGGCGGGTCGTGGCGTCGCAGAGCGACGGCACGTTCGCCGTGCAACTCTGGCCAGGCGTGTGGCGTGCCTGCGTCGGCCGCGCGACGAAAGCCCGGTCGGAGAATCCGCGCGAGGTCGTCGTCGAGGCCCGCGACGTCGAAGGCGACGTGGTGCTGCCGGGGCGGCAGGTGCTGCTGCGACTGGCCGCTGGCGACCAGAACCTCGAACTCGTGCACGCTCTCGACTGGCTCGCCCTGACCCGGCAGACGGAGCCGACGGATGCGGAGTCGGCCAAGGGCAAGTCCGTGCCCATCCAGTCGCTGGTGGGCAAGGCCGGGTCCGCGGCGTCGCCGTCGCGCGGCACGCCGATGGTCGGCGGCCGTCTCTTCCGCTGGAACGGTGCCGACTACTACGGCTGGAGCGGCCTTCCCGACGACGTCTACACGCTCGTCACCTGGGGCGACTACGAGGTCGTCGGCATGCCCGAAGGTGGCATGCCGATCGACACGCGCCTCGTGTCGCCGACGATCGTCGACGTGCTGCTGCGCCGCGCCGAAGCGAAGTGACGCCAGCGCCTCGCCGCGCGATCACGAGCGCGCCGCGTCCGCCGCTTCGCGCACGGCGACCACCAACTGCTGGCGGTCGATGGGCTTCGTGGCGAAGCCGTTGCAGCCCGCATCGAGGCAACGTTCGCGATCGCCCTGCATCGCGTTCGCCGTCACGGCGAGGATCGGCAGCGTGTGGCCGTCGGCGCGCAGATGCCGCACGGCCGTGAGGCCGTCGATCTCGGGCATCTGCACGTCCATCAACACCACGTCGATCGTGGGAGCGCCGGCGTCGCCGAGGCGCGCATAGGCGGGCAAGGCACCATCCACGGTTTCGGCGACGGCGCCAGCGCGCGTCAGCACCGCGGTCAGCAGCCGGCGGTTGTCGGCGCCGTCGTCGACGACCAGCACGCGCAGGCCGTGCAGGGCTCGGGCCAGGCCCTGGTCGGCACCGGGCAGGCGGCTCGGCCCGACGCGGCGCGCGGCCGAACGGCTGCGCGGGATGCCGTGCAGCGGCCCGGTCGGGACGTGCACGGTGAACGTGCTGCCGACGCCCGGCGCGCTGGCCACCTCGATGTCGCCACCGAGCAGGCGCGCGAGTTGGCGGCTGATGCGCAAGCCGAGCCCGGTGCCGCCGAATCGTCGGGTCGTCGACGCATCGGCCTGCTCGAACGCTCCGAACAGCCTGCGCATGTGCTCCGCGGCGATGCCGATGCCGCTGTCGACGACGGCGATGCGCAGCCGTGGGTTCGTCGCGTCGTGTTCGTCGATCGCCGTGCGAACGATCACGTCGCCGCGCTCGGTGAACTTGATCGCGTTGCCGACGAGGTTCACCAGGATCTGGCGCAGCCGCACGGGGTCCGCTGCGATCCGTTCCGGCAGTGGCGTCTCCTCGACCAGCAGCAGCTGCAGCCCCTTCGCTTCGGCCCGCGGGCGCAACGAGGTCACGACGTCCTCGCACAGCTTCGCCGGCGACACGTCGATCGTCTCGACCGACAGCTTGCCCGCCTCGATCTTCGACAGGTCGAGCACGTCGTTGATGATGGTCAGCAGCGAGTTGCCGTTCGACTGCACGGTGCGCAGGTGGTCGAGCCACTCTGCCGGCGCCTGCCGACCGACCATCTCCTCGCGCAGGATCTCCGCGAAGCCCAGGATCGCCGTCATCGGCGTCCGGATCTCGTGGCTCATGTTGGCGAGGAAGTCCGACTTGCTGCGATCGGCCTGTTCGGCCTGTTCCTTGGCGACGCGCAGCGCCGTCTCGGTGTGCAGGCGCTCGAGTTCGGCCGCCGTGCGCGCGGCGTAGATGCGGAGGATCGACGCCACCGAGTCCGGGTCGTCGATGGGTTGCTTGCTGATGACCGCCAGCAGCCCCAGCAGGCGGCCCTGGCCGTCGCGCATCGCCCAGCCGGCGTAGGAACGCATGCCCGCTTCGACCAGCATGGTGTCGCGCGGGAAGAGCTCGGCGACGCCGTCGGCGACGACGAGTTGCTCGCTGCCGTCGACGAGGACCAGCTCGCACGGGGTGCCGGGGACCTCGTACTCGATGGGCGCGACGATCTGGCCGTTGCTGCAGTTGACGCGCGCCCGGATCTTCGCGGAGCCGTCGCCGACCAGTTCTCCGACCAAGGCGAAGTCGGCGCCGAGCACGCGCGCCATCGACAGCACGAGATGCTGCAGGAACTCGTCGCCGCGGTTCACCGAGACACCTTCGGCGACGTCGAGGAGCTGGGAACGGGCCGCTTCGAGCGCGTCGATGTGCGTGCTCTTCGCAGCGCTCGCGGCTTCCGCCGATGCCTTGGCGGCGCGCAACTCGCCGAGTGCCACGGCGCGCGCCCACTCCGCCCGCAGGCTCGCGCGGCGGAGCGCGACGACGCCGGCGGCCACCAGCGAACCGGCCAGCAGCGCCAGCATCAGCCCCTGATCCGCCGCCGTGCCGATGACGCCGATCCGGGCCTGATGCACCTTCAGGTCGGTGTCGATGCCGACGAGGGCGACGACGCGGCCGTTCGCGTCGCGCACCGGTGCGAACAGCGACACGAACGTGCCCCACCGGTCCGAGTACGGATCCTTGGTCCAGCGCACTTCGCCGGTCCGCCAGGCCTCGAGCAGCTCGGGCGGTGCGTCCTCGTAGACTTCGCCGACCTCCGCCTGGTCGTTCTGGCCGTCGCCATCGCTGTCGCCGGACTCGGTGCAATCGAGCACGAACACGACCTTCTCTCCTTCGACCTTCGCCACGTAGACGTAGCGCACGTCGAGCATCGCGTCGCGCAGGCGTCGCATCGGCAGCGCGATCGCGTCGAACGGCGGTGTGTTCGTCTGCTCGGGCCGCACGAACTGCGCGAGCTCGTCGACCGGAAGCTGCGCCAGCACGGCGTTCGCCACCTTCGTCATGCCGCGGGTGAGTTCGTGTTCGAACTCGTCCTTCGCGGCGGTGCGGAACGACAGGTTGGTGACGCCGGCGATCGTCCCGACCAGCAACGCGGCGAGCAGACCGTCCCGCCAGGCTCGCCACTGCGGCAGCGAGGCAGGTTCCGCCGGCAGGCCGGCGCGGTTCGGGCTCGTGGTCTCGGCGGCCATTCCTCTCCGGGCGCAGCTATCGGGCCCATCGGCCGCCCAGGCTGAGTTCGGATCACCACCCAGACATGGGTGTACGGGTGTTCCCTCGCGTGCGCCGACGCGACGGACCGGTCGCATCGGTGCCATGGGTTCGAGGTGTCGCGGCGATCGCCTCGAGCCGCGCCTCGCCTTTCACCAGCCGAACCACCACGGCATGCCGAACACGCACACCAGCAGCGTGACGACGAACACCGGCAGGCCGGCGCGCAGCAGGTCGAACGGGCGATAGCCGCCCGGTTCGTAGACGAGCGTCATCGCCGACGACGCCATCGGCGTCAGGAACGCGCACGAGCACGACAACGCGACCGCCATCGCCAGTGGTTCGGGCGGCAGGTCGAGCGACTGCGCCAGCCGCAGCGCGACCGGCGCCATCAGCACCGCGGTCGCGTGGTTCGAGACGAAGCTGCTCATCGCCGTCGTGGTGACGAACAGCACCGCCAGCAGCGCGCGCGGGCCGAGGTGGCCGGCGGCGTCGTGCAGCGCGTCGACGGCGAGCGCCATGACGCCGGTGCGGTCGAGCGCCGACGCCAGTGGCAGCATGCCGGCGACCAGCACGATGCTGCTCCACGACAGGCCGGCGTAGACGTCGCCGAGCGGCACGCAGCGCAGCAGCACCATGGCGACGGCGGCGAGCAGTGCGCAGGTGACCGTCGGCAGCACGCCGCTCGCCGACAGCGCCACCATGCCGACCAGCACCAGCAACGACGCCGGCAGGCGCGGCCGTTCGGGCGCTTGCGCCGCGAACTCGGCCGGCAGCGTCAGCAGCACGTAGTCGCGCGGTTCGCGCGACAGCTGGCGCAGCCGCGGCCACGGCCCGAGCACCAGCAGCTGGTCGCCGGTGCGCAGCGGCACGCGCGAGAAGTCCGGCAGGGCCTGGCCGTCGCGGCGCACACCGACCACGTCGAGGTGGTGGCGGGTGCGAAACGCCGACTGCGCCAGGTTCTTGCCGACCAGCGCCGAGTCGGGGGCGACCATGACGACGGCGACGCCGACGCCCGGATCGATCGTGCCTTGGCCGGTCGCTTCCTCGAGGCGATCGAGGCCGAACGCGGCGGTGACGGCGTCGAGGTGTTCGTCGGTGCCGACGGCCACCAGCACGTCGCCGGCGATCAGGCGCAGCTCGGGCGACGGTTCGAGCACGATCGACTGGCCGATCGCCTTGTTCGGCCGTTCGACGCCGACGAGGCGGATGCCGTGGCGGCCGCCGAGTTCGGCCTCGCGCGGCGTGTGGCCGACCAGGCTGGTCATCGTCGGCAGGCGCAGGCGCCGCAGGCCGCGCTGCGGCACGAAGCGCTGCCACAGTTCCGAGATGCGCGGGCGCGGCGGCACGCTGCTGTCGCGCTTGCGCGTCGGCAGCAGCCAGCGACTGCCGAACGCGAACAGCACGAGCGTCGCCAGCAGCACGACGGCGCCGAACGGCGTGAAGTCGAAGAAGTGCAGGCCCGGCCGGCCCTGCGCGCGCAGCTCGCCGTGCACGACGAGGTTGGCGGTGGTGGCGATCAGCGTCAGCATGCCGCTGACCAGCGCCGCGTAGGCGAGCGGCAGCAGCAGGCGCGACGGCGGGAAGCCACGATCGTCGGCGATGCGCAGGGCGACCGGCACGAACAGCGCCACGACCGCGGTCGAGCTCATGACGCTGCCGAGCGCTGCCGCCGACAGCATCAGCAGCGTGCGGATGCGGCCCTCGCGGCCGCGCGACCAGCGCAGGATCGTCTCGCCGCAGCCGCCGGCGAAGCCGGTGCGCGACAACGCTTCGCCGACGACGAGCAAGGCACCGAGCGTGACGACGACGGTGCTGCCGAAGCCGCTGACCGCCTGCGCCGGCGTGGCGATGCCGCTGACCATCAGTGCCACGACGACGAGCAGCGCCACCAGGTCGACGCGCAAGCGGCCGTGCGCGAACAGCGCGACGGCTGCGCCGAGGATCGCCAGCACGGTCCACTGTTCGTTGGTCACCGCGCGCAGTGTGCGGACCGGCGCGCGCGGGGCAAGGGTGCGTTCAGCCGTCGGCGGCTTCGACCTCGCCGTTCTTGCCGATGCGTAGCACGCGGTAGCCGCCCTGGCTCTTGAACCACAGCGCCAGCAGCAGGAACACCACCGCCATCACCGCCGGGATCAGCGCGTCGACGCGCAGCGTCTGGCGGTCGGCGGCCATACTCGCGCGCAGGACCTTCTGGTCCTCGTCGCTCAGCTTCGCCAGGGCGGCGGCGCTGTCGGTGACGTTCTGCTCGGCGAGCTGCTTGCGCAGGGTGGCGAGGCGTTCCTGGACCTCGCTGAGCTTCTTGCCGTCGAGCCCCTTCACTTCGGCGAAGACGAGGAACTGGCTGGTCTTCGCCGACTCGTAGCGGGCGTGCACGGCGACATCGGCGGTGCGTAGTTCTTCGCCGGCGAAGCGGTCCTTGGCATAGCCGAGGCCGGGGCCGCCGACCACTCCGGCCGACAACATGCCGATGCCGCCCATCAGGCTGATCGCGATCGCGCCGGTTCGCGGGAAGCGGTCGCTGGCGACGGCCAGCATCGTCGGCCAGAAGAACGTCTTGCCGATCGCGTAGATCGACAGCGCCAGCAGCGCGCCCCCGAACGTCTCGATGCCGGCGGTCAGGTTGAGGCCGACGCACGCGAGCACCGCGCTGAGCAGCAAGATGCTGATCGGCGACAGGCCGAGCCGTTCGATCGTTCCAGCGCAGAAGCGCAGGCCGAACATGATCGCCGACGTGAACACGAACAGGATCGTGCCCTGCTGTGGCGTCAGCAGGTTGCCGGTGATGGCGCTGATCCACGAGTCGGTTCCGAGTTCGACGGCACCGACCAGCAGATGCGTGACGAACAGTGCGAACAGCAGCCACGCGCCCAGCGCGAACTTCGTCGCCACGCCGACGCCGATCACCAGAGCGCCAGCGACGCAGTAGGCGACCGCGTCCGCGAATCGCGGGCTGTCTTCGAAGAACTGGCTCAGTATGCCGGAGAAGAACTGGCTGAGTAGAAGGCAGATGACCACGGCGCCGAGCAGGCCGACGTCGGTGAACATCGCGCCGAAGCCGAGCCCGCGTTCGCGCGCCTCCGAGGTCGGCATGCGCTGGCCGAAGAACAGTGCGCCGTAGAACAGCATCGGCACGAGGAACAGCGCGAGCAGCACCTTCCACTCGACGGTGGCGCCGAGGAAGTAGGTGAGCAGGCCGCCGATGATGAGGCCCGCTGGCCAGCTGGCGTGCAGGATGTTGAGGTAGTGCATTCGTCGCTGCGGGAACAGCGTCGCCACCAGCGGGTTGGCGACGGCTTCGAGCGTGCCGTTCGCGAGCCCGAACACGAACGTGCTCCAATAGAGCACGCGATACGACCAGTCGGCGTCGCTGGCGCTGGTTGCGAACGACGTCACGGCCGACAGCAGGTGCAACACGAACGCGGCGACGATCAGCAGTCGGTAGCCGAGCCGATCGCAGACGAGTCCGCCGGCAATGATGCCGAAGCAGAAGCCCGGGAAGCCGGCGGCCGTGATGCCGCCGATCTGCTGGTCGGTGAAGCCGAACTCCGCGCGCCACTGGCCGGTGAGGTTCGCACGGATGCCGAAGCCGACACCGGCGGCGAGGATGGCGAAGAAACCGGCCCACAGAAGGCGGCCAGCGTTCGGCGTGATGCCGTCGCGTTGCATGTTCATGGCGGGACGAGAGCGGAGAGGGACGAGCGGGAGGCGGACGCGGGCGGCGTGCGGGAGTGCACGCCGTCGGCAGCGGACTTCAGCGGGCGCCGAGCAGGTGTTCCATCGCCAACTGGTTCAGGCGCACGAAGCCGCAGCCGCGCTGGGCGACCTTGTTGGCGTCGAACGTCTCGTAGGCGCTCTTGTCGCGCAGCAGGTCGGCGAGCGACTCGCCCTTGCCGAGCGTCGGCTGGCCGAGTTCGGCGATCTTGCTGTCCTTCATCGCCGCCTGCACTTCGGGGTCCTGGCGGAACTTCGCCGCGCGGTCGCGCAGCAGGCGGTACATGCGCATGTTCGCGGCCGCCGACGCCCACACGCCGGCGAGGTCCTCGGTGCGCGACGGCTTGTAGTCGAAGTGGCGCGGGCCGTCGTAGCCCGCCGTCTCCAGCAGGTCGACGAGGAAGAAGGCCGACACCAGGTCGCCGTGGCCGAACACCAGGTCCTGGTCGTACTTGATGCCGCGCTGGCCGTTCAGGTCGATGTGGAACAGCTTGCCGTGCCACAGCGCCTGGGCGATGCCGTGCACGAAGTTCAGGCCCGCCATCTGCTCGTGGCCGACCTCGGGATTGAGCCCGACCATCTCGCTGTGCTCGAGCGTGTCGATGAACGCGAGCGCGTGGCCGATCGTCGGCAGCAGGATGTCGCCACGCGGCTCGTTCGGCTTCGGCTCGAGCGCGAAGCGGATCTTGTAGCCGCGCTCGCGGCAGTAGTTGGTCAGCGTGTCGAGGCCTTCGCGGAAGCGATCGAGTGCCACGCGCACGTCCTTGGCGACGTCGTACTCGCTGCCTTCGCGGCCGCCCCAGAACACGTACGTCTGCGCCCCGAGTTCGGCGGCGAGGTCGAGGTTGCGCATCACCTTGCGCAGCGCGAAGCGGCGCACTTCGCGGTCGTTGCTGGTGAACGCACCGTCCTTGAACACCGGGTGGGTGAACAGGTTGGTCGTCGCCATCGGCACCTTCATGCCGGTGCGCTCGAGCGCCTGCTTGAAGCGCGCGATGTGGCCGGCTCGCGTCTTGTCGTCGCTGCCGAACGGGATCAGGTCGTCGTCGTGGAAGGTCACGCCGTAGGCGCCGAGTTCGGCGAGGCGGGTGACGATCTCGACGGGATCGATCGGCGCGCGCGTCGCGTCGCCGAACGGGTCGCGCGCCTGCCAGCCGACGGTCCACAGGCCGAAGGTGAACTTGTCGACGGGGGAGCGTTGCGGTTGCGAAGTCATCGGGGTGCGGTGGGAGTCAGTTCGAACGGTTCTGGTGGGTGCTGCGGTACTCCGACGCCGACTGGCCCAGCTGGCGCCGGAACTGCCGTGCGAAGTCGCTGTGGTCGTAGAAGCCGGACTGCAGCGCCACCTCGGTCACCGGCAGCGAGGTCTCGGCGAGCAGCGAGCAGGCGTGCAGGATGCGCATGCGCATCAGGTAGTCGCGCGGCGTGCTCTGGAAGGTGCTGCGGAACTTGCGGCCGAACTGGCGCAGCGACAGGCCCGCCATCTTGGCCAGCCGGCTCGCGTCGAGCGCGTCGCGGAAGTTGCGCTTCAGGTGCTCGGCGACGTTCGCCAGTTCGAGGTAGGGCGCGATCGCCGCGTGCTGTTCCTCGTAGCTGCGCACGGTGCCGCAGACGCCGCAGACCTGACCGTCGCGGTCGAACAGCGGCAGCTTGTCGGTGACGAACCACTCGGGGCTGCCGTCGGCGTTGGGGAACAGTTCGATCATGCCCAGCAGGGGCTTCTTCGTCTGGAGGACGGTGCGGTCGTCGCGCCGGTACTTCTCGGCGAGGCGCGGCGGAAAGATACCATCATCGGTGAGCCCGAGGATCTGCTCTTCGCGTTCGAACCCGCAGCGCGCGACGAACGCCGGGTTGCCCATCATGATGCGGCTCTGCCGATCCTTGGCGAAGAACAGCGTTCCCGGCAGGTGGTCGAACAGGTGGCGGAACGGTGCCGGCGACAGCGCGTCGAGCCAGGCTCGGTGTTCGGGTGCGATCGGCATGGCCGAAACCTACAGGCCTGCGACGCAAACCTACAGGTGCGGGTGGGGTGCGAGCCGTCTCCGGCTCCGGAGACCGTGCCCAGGGAATCTGCTCGCGCTGCAACTTCCCCCGCCCGCGCACTGGTAGAGACGGTCGCCGCATGGCCCTCCGCCCGATGCCGACCGAAGCCTTCGAGACCCGGTTCGCTGCGCTGCTCCAGCAGCACCGCGAACGGCTGCTCGGCTTCCTGCGGCGGCTGTGCGGGGCGGACGCCGACGCCGAGGACGTGCTGCAGGAGACGCTGGCGAAGGTCTGGCGGCTGCGCGCGTCGTTCGATCCGGACGGCAATGCCGAGGGCTGGTTGCTGCAGGCGGCGTTCCGCACGTTCTGCGACCACCGCGCGCGGCGGCGGCGCGCGGTGCCTGGCAGCACCACCGAGCCGGACGCGCTGCCGGCGCCGAGTGCGCCGTGTGCGGTCGAACTGCGCGACGAGGTCGTGCGCACGCTGGCGGCGTTGCCGGCGATCGAGCGCGACCTGCTGCTCGGCTTCCACCGCGACGGCTTGTCGCTGCGCGAACTGGCCGAGCGCCACGCGCTGCCCGTCAACACCGTGAAATCGCATCTGCACCGCGCGCGGCAAAGGCTCGCCGCGGGCCCGGAGGAACGATGAATCGCAGCGAGTTCGAAGTGCGTCTGCACGCGTGCCTGGATGCGCGCATGGATCCGTTCGACGACGCCGAGCTGGTGGCGTGGCTCGACGCGCATCCGGAGGAACTCGACGCCATGGCGCGGCTGTGGGCCGCGGTGCAGGGCCTGCAGGCGCTGCCGGCCGATGCGATGCCGCCGGTGCCCGCCGTGGTGCGTGCGCGCGGCCGTTCGCGGCGTTGGCCGTGGCTCGTGCTCGGCGCCGGGCTCGCCGGCGTGGCGGCCGCGCTCGCGCTGGCGGCGATCGCGCCGACGCATGCGGCGGTGCCCACGGCGCCACCCGCCGCCGGTCGCATCCTGTCGGCGGTCGTCGAACCGATCACGCCGACACTGGGCCTCGCACCGCAGGTGCGCGCCACGGAAGTCCTGGTCGCACGCCCCGACGTGCGTGTCGAAGTGTTCACCCAATGGAGTGTGCGATGAAGCTCTCGAACTGGCTGGTCGGTGGCGTCGTTCTCGGTGCGTTCGCGATGGCGGTGCCGGCGCAGCGCATGCAGCTCGGCGACGGCAGTGGGCGCGAAGTCGTCGTGCTCGACGTTGGTGATCTGGTCGACTTCGCCGGCCGGGAACAGGGGCCCAATCTCAAGTTGCCGGAATCTGCCAAGCTTCTTGCCGAGCCTCTCGAGGCGTGGACCGTGTCACGGCTCGCCTCGCTCGCGCGAGTTGCAGCCGGCACCGATGGTGCCAAGGGCGAGCTGCAGCCGCTCGGCGAGCGGCACCTCGTGGTGCTGGGCGATGCGCAGTGGATCGGCGGCATCGAGGGATTCCTGCGCGATGCCCGCGCCAACGCCAAGGTCCAGTTCCTGGTCGAGGTGACGGTCTTCGAGGTGGACGATGCGACCAAGGTCTTGGAGTTTCCGGGCCCCATGGTGGTGATCCCAAACCCTCGCAGCGGCGAGGCCGAGGTCGTCTGCGCGGCGGATGCGGATGCGATGTTCGTGCTCGAAGGCGACGCTGCTGCAAAGTTCGCCGAGACTGTTGTTGCCATGCGCGCCAACGCGTTGGGGGCGCCACACCTGATCGTGAACAACTTGAGGTTGGCGTCGATGGCCCACGAGGAGCAGATCACCTACGTGCGCGACTTCACGGTGCGCAAGGAAGCGGGTGCGTCCATCGCGGAACCGGTGATCGACACGGTCCTCGCCGGCACACGGATCGAGACCGTGTGTTGTCTCGACAAACAGGGCAAGGTGCTCGTCGATCTGACGTTCCGCAATCAGGTCGTCGATCGACCCTTGGCGGAGTTCAAGACGAAGGTCGGCGTGAGAGGGCAGGAGCTCACCGTACAGATGCCGCGTGTGTCCGGCTGCAAGGCGAACATGAAGTTGCTGATGGCGCCCGGTAGTACGGTCGTCGTGCCCAGCAAGCGCAGCGACGGCAAGTGGCTGCTGGTGATGGCGAAGGTGCAGCGCGTCGACCAGGAAGCCAAGCCACGCTGAAGCGAGGTTGTACGCGGCCGGGGATCACCCGCAGCAGGCGGCGGAACTCTACCGGTCATCGGCTCGGCTGCAGGCCGGTCCCAGAACGGTGAGCCAGGCGGAATGCACCGCTCCTGGGCCCCGGTGCCGTGGAATGGCGAAGCGGTGGCTCGCGTGGGCTGCAGCCCCGAGCGGCCGAACGCTACACACGGCTTGCACAATCCTACAAGCCGCCCTGGCGGACCCAGGCACACTCAGCGCATGGTCCGTTCGCCCACAGCCGACGCGTTCGTTCGCTCCGTGCTCGTGCTGCTCGCCGCGAGCAGCTTCGCCACCAGCCGTGACCTCGCAGCACAACAAGCGCCGGCCGCCGCGGCGTCCGCGAGCAAGAAGACGCAACCGAACCCGAACGCGCGCCGGCTGCAGGTGCTGTTCCTCGGGGCGCCGACGCGCAACGGTCCGCACCACGATCCGATCACGCGCTACGCGACGCTGAAGAAGGGCCTCGGCACCGCCGGCATCGACCTCAGCTACAGCGAGGATCCAGCGAGCGCCTTCACCGCCGAGGGTCTGCAGCCGTTCGACGCGGTGCTGCTCTACGGCAACTGGGACCAGCAGGGTGTGCTGCCGGAGGCGCAACGGAAGGCGCTGTTCGCCTACGTCGAGAACGGCGGCGGCTTCGTCCCGGTGCACTGCGCGTCGGCGTGTTGGGGCCGTTCGCCGGAGTTCGTGCGCCTGGTCGGCGCGCGCTTCCTGCGCCACGGCGGCGAGGAGTTCGCGGTCGACAACGTCGCGAAGGACCACCCGGTGCTCACGGGCCTGCCGTCGTTCCGCGCGTGGGACGAGACCTACGAACACGACGAACAGGCCGGCGATCGCGTGATCCTGCAGCGCCGCGGTGAGGAGCCGTGGACGTGGGTGCGCACGCAGGGCAAGGGCCGCGTCTTCTACACCGCGTCGGGCCACGACCACCGCGTGTGGGACAAGGATGAGTTCCAGCAGCTGCTGCGGAACGGCATCCTGTGGGCCGTCGGCGACGACAAGCGGGCCCTGCTCGCCAACCTGCAGCTGCCGCAGCTCGAACAGGAAGACGTGTCGCTGCCCGGCTACCGCGAGCGCCGCGAGATCACGCGGGCGCAGAAGCCGCTGCCGCCCGAGCAGTCGCAGAAGCTGGCGACGGTGCCGGTCGGCATGCAGCTGCAGCTGTTCGCCAGCGAACCGGACATCGTCAATCCGATCCACGTCGCGTGGGACGCGCGCGGCCGAGCGTTCGTCGTCGAGACGATCGACTACCCGAACAACCTGCAGAAGGGCGACCTCGGCCACGACCGCATCACCGTGTGCGAGGACACCGACGGCGACGGCAAGGCCGATCGCTTCACGCGCTTCGCGGAGAAGTTGTCGATCCCGACCTCGCTCTGCTTCGCCGACGGCGGCGTGATCTGCACGAACGGCAGCGACGTGCTGTTCCTGCGCGACACCGACGGCGACCTGCGCGCCGACGAGCGGCGCGTCTTGTTCACCGGCTTCTCGATGGGCGACACGCACGCCGGCGTGTCGAATCTGCGGTGGGAACGCGACAGCTTCGTCTACGCGACCGTCGGCTACTCCGGCTTCCGCGGCGACGTCGGTGGCGAACGCCACGACTTCGCGCAGGGCGTGTTCCGCTTCCGTCCGGACGGCAGCAAGCTCGAGTTCCTGCAGCACACGACGAACAACACGTGGGGCCTCGGCACCAACGCCGTCGGCGACGTCGTCGGTTCGACCGCGAACGGCAATCCGAGCTGGTTCCTGACCTTCGCCGATGCCACGTATGCACGCGCCGGCATGCAGCCGCACGTGACGCCGCGCGCCGACAGCGACCCGCTGTTCTTCCCGTCGTCGCGCGACATACGCCAGGTCGACTTCTTCGACCGCTTCACCTCCGCGGCGGGCCATGCGATCTACACGGCGACGCGCTTCCCGGCCGACTACCGCGAACGCGCCGCGTTCGTCTGCGAGCCGACCGGCAAGCTGGTGGCGACGTTCCATCTCGAACGGCGCGGCGGTGGCTTCCGCGCCGTGCAGTCGCCGAACAACCTCTACAGCTCGGCCGACGCATGGAGTGCGCCGGTGTGTGCCGAGGTCGGCCCCGACGGCGCTGTGTGGATCTGCGACTGGTACAACCTGATCGTCCAGCACAACCCGACGCCGACGCGCGGTTCGGCCGGCGTCGACGCGAAGAACGGCCGCGGCAACGCCTACGAGACGCCGCTGCGCGACACGCAGCACGGACGCATCTGGCGCGTGTTCCCCGCCGGTTCGAAGGACGAAGCGGCGCCGGCCTTCGCGCAGGCCCCGAAGGCGCCGGATCTCGGCGACCTGCTCGCCGGCCTCGGCCACGACAGCTTGCTGTGGCGCCTGCACGCGCAGCGCCTGCTCGGCGAACGCGGTGACGAGGCGATGCTGCCGGCGCTCGCGGCGCTGGCGGCGACCGGCTCGCAGTCGAGCCCGCACGCGCTGTGGCTGCTGGCGGCGAACGACGCGCTGACCGACACGCTGCTGGCGACGACGCTGCGTTCGCGGCACGAGCCGACGCGCCGTGCGGCGCTGCAACTGGCGAACGTCGCGGTGCTGAAGAGCGTGTTCGTCGGCGACGGGCCGCTGCCGCTCGCCGACCGCGATCTCGCCGAGCTGCTGGTGCGCTTCTGCGAAGCCGCCGCGGATCCGGCGATCGGCGCTGCGATCCTGCGCACCGGCCAGGCCGCCGAAGCGGCGATCTTCGACGATGTCACGCTGCGCGACGCGTGGCAGATGGCAGCGCGCCGTCACGCCGACACCGTGCTGGCCGCGGCGAAGACCGCCGGCATCCAGCTCGGCGTGCGCAACGAGCCGACCAACCTGCTGCCGAACGGCGCGTTCGACGATGTTGACGGCGAACGTGCCGACGGCGAACGGCCGCGCGGCTGGACCGACCTGCGCATCTACAGCGGGGCGGGTGCCGACCAGGTGGCGTTCGGGCGCGATCCGACCGGCGGCCGCAACGGTTCGCCGGCGCTGCGCGTGCGCACGCCGGCGCGCAGCGACTGCGGCGTCGCCGCGCTCGTCCAGGTGAAGGGTGGCACGCGCTACCGCCTCAGCGGCTGGATCAAGACCGACGACGTCACCACGCCGCGCGGCGCCGATGGCGTCATGCTGAACGTGCACGGTGGGGTGCGCACGCAGGGCGTCAAGGGCACGCAGGACTGGACGCTCGTGCAGGCCGAGTTCGACGCCGAAGCGGACGGCGAACTCGTCGTGCACTGCCTGTTCGGCGGGTATGGCGGCGCCAAGGGCACGGCATGGTTCGACGACGTGTCGCTGGTCGCGATCGGCAGCGGCGCGTCGCTGGTGGGCGCGCTCGAAGCGCTGGCCGAACAAGCGAAGGGCGCCGCCGCCGCCGAAGCCCCAGCACAGCGTGTGCACGCGATCGACGCCGCGATCCACGAACGCGGCGCCGCCGTGTTCGCGCGCACCTGCATCGCCTGCCACGGCCTCGACGGCCGCGGCCTGCCGCCGATGTTCCCGCCGCTCGACGGCTCCGAGTGGCTCGCCGGCGATCCGACGCGCGCGATCGACGTCGTGCTGCACGGGCTGATGGGCCCGATCACCGTGCGCGGCGCCAACTACAACAGCCTGATGGCGCCGCTCGCCAGCACGCTCAGCGACCAGGAGATCGCCGACGCGCTGACCTACGTGCGCCAGCGCTGGTCCAACGACCAGCCGCCGGTGACCGCCGACATGGTGAAGGCGCGCCGGCAGAAGCACGCCGGCCGCACGACGCCGTGGACCGCGGCCGAGCTCTCGAAGTAGTGCTCGCCGCGCGTCGTCCCCGCTGCTCAGCTCCCGACCGTCCTCGCAACCCTCGTTCGTCCTCACGACCATGAAGAAGCAACGCGCCGCGATCGTCGGCCTCGGCTTCGGTGCCGAGTTCATCCCGATCTACCAGAACCATCCCGACGCCGAGATGTACGCGATCTGCCAGCGCGACGAAAAGCGCCTGGACGCGGTCGGCAAGGCGTTCGGCATCGGCAAGCGCTACACGCGCTACGAGGACCTGCTGCGCGACAAGGACGTCGACTTCGTCCACATCAACACGCCGATCCCCGACCACGCGAAGATGACGCTGATGGCGCTCGAGGCCGGCAAGCACGTCGCGTGCACCGTGCCGATGGCGACCAGCGTCGACGACTGCCGCCGCATCGTCGAGGCGCAGGCCCGCACCAAGAAGAAGTACATGATGATGGAGACCGTCGTGTACTCGCGCGAGTTCCTGTTCCTGCAGGAGCTGCTGAAGAAGGGCGAACTCGGCAAGCTGCAGTTCCTGCAGGCGAGCCACCAGCAGGACATGGACGGTTGGCCGGGCTACTGGCCGGGGCTGCCACCGATGTACTACGCGACGCACTGCGTCGGGCCGGTGCTCGGGCTGCCGCGCAAGGACGCCGAATACGTGTCGTGCTTCGGCAGCGGCACGATCCGCAACGAGATGGTCGGCATCTACGGGTCGCCGTTCGCCGTCGAGACCGCGCACGTGAAGCTGCGCCACAGCGACCTGTCGGCGCGCATCGTGCGTTCGCTGTTCGACGTGGCGCGTCAGTACCGCGAGAGCATCGACGTCTACGGCACCAAGAAGGCGTTCGAGTGGCCGCTGGTCGAAGGCGAGAAGGCGGTGATCCACGTCGCCAAGCGCCCCGAGCACCAGATCCCGGAACTGGTCGAGGTGCCGGACTACGCGCACTACCTGCCCGAGGGCATCCGCAAGTTCACGACGAAGGGCGTCTACGACCTCGCCGGCAACGAGCACCTGTCGTTCACGCAGGGCGGCGGCCACGGCGGCAGCCACCCGCACCTGGCACACGAGTTCCTGCGTGCGCTGGTCGAGGACCGCGAGCCGTGGCCGAACGCGGCGCAGAGCGCGAACTGGACCTGCGTCGGCATCCTCGCACACGAGTCGGCGATGCAGGGCGGCGTGCGCAAGGACCTGCCGAGCTGGACGCTGAGCAGCTGAGCCATGGTGACCTCGGCGCCGCGTCTCGGCTTCTCGTTCCTCTACTTCGGGCCGCGGCTCGACGAAGCGCTGCACCGCTGGTTCCCGCGGCTCGTGCACCACGGCTACGCCGGCGCCGAGCTGCCGGTCGTCGGCGCCACGCCGGCGCAGCTGACGGCGACCAGGAAGGCGCTCGCCGCGAACGGCCTCGCCGCCACCGGCGTCGGCTTCGCCACCGTCGAGGCCGACCCGCTGTCGCCGGACGCGGCGGTGCGGCGGGCGGCGGTCGACCACCTCGTGCGCCTCGCCGAGCACACCGCCGCACTCGGTGGCGACGTGCTGGCCGGGCCGATCCACTCGGCCTACGGCCGTTTCTCCGAGCAGCCGCCGACCGCCGACGAGTTCCAGCGCTGCGTCGAGGTGCTGCGCGCCGCCGGCGAACGCAGCCAGCCGCTCGGCGTGCGGCTCGCGGTCGAACCGCTGAATCGCTTCGAGTGCTACTTCCTGAACACCGCCGCCGCCTGCTCGGCGCTGGTGCGCGCGGTCGGCCACCCGAACGTCGTCGGCGCGCTCGACACGCACCACGCGCACATCGAGGAGGGCGACTTGGCGGACGCGATCCGTGCGATGCGCGGCACACTCGGCCACGTGCAGCTGTCGGAGAACCACCGCGGCACGCCGGGCACCGGCCAGGTCGATTTCGCCCGCGTGCTGCAGGCCCTGCGCGCGATCGACTACCGCGGCTGGCTCGTCGTCGAAGCGTTCTCGCGGCACGACCCGGCGTTCGGCAGCGCACTGCGCATCTGGCGCGCGCTCGACCACGGGCCCGAGGACGTGCTCGCCGCCGGCTCGCGGCTGCTGCCTCGACCGAGCTGAGTGCTTGCACCAGGGCGCGCTTGGCGCAGCATCCGCGGGTGATCCACGCCAACCACGCCGGTTCGAGCTGGCCGCGGCCGCCGGGCGTCGCCGCGGCGATGCAGCAAGCCCTCGTCGCCGAGCCGTCCCGGCACAGCGCGCTCTACGACGCCGCCCACGCCGCGATCGCGCGCACGTTCGGCATCGACTCGCCGTCGCGGCTCGTGCTGACCGGCTCGTGCACGCAGGCGCTGGCGATCGTGCTCGGCGATCTGCCGTGGCAGGCCGGCGACGTCGTCGTCACTTCGAGCCTCGAGCACCACGCGCTGGTGCGCCCGGTGCAGAAGCTGGCCTGGGAGCGCGGCGTCGAACACGTCGCCGCCCCGCGCACGGCCAGCGGACCGATCGACCTCGACGTCGTCGCGGCTTCGCTGCACACCGGCCGCGTGCGCCTCGTCGCCGCGACCGGCGCCTCGAACGTCACCGGCGAACTGCTGCCGATCGCCGAACTGGCGGCGCTGGCGCACGCGCACGGCGCGCTGTTCCTGCTCGACAGTGCCCAGGTCGCCGGCCTGCTGCCGTGCGACGTGCAGGCGCTCGGCGTCGACCTGCTGGTGTTCGCCGGGCACAAGGGCCTGCAGGGGCCGCTCGGCATCGGCGGCTTCTGGGCGGCGTCGCACGTCGCGTTCGCGTGTCCGGCGGCGAGCTGCGAACTGGCGCCGCGCGGCAGCGACGGAGCGGTCGCGGCGAAGGTCGCGCGCGGCAGCTTCCCGGGCTTCTGCGACGTCGGTTCGGTCAACCTGCCGGCGGCGTGCGGTCTCACCGCGGGCATCGCGTGGCTCGCGGCGCAACCGGCCGACGTACGGCAGCTGCCGCTGGTGCTCGCCGCGCAACTGCGCGAATGGGTGCGCGCGCGCTGGCCCGACCTGCTGCTCGGTGGCGACGGTCCGCACACCGGCGCCACCTCGCTGCGCCTGCCGCCGCCGTTGCTGGCGCGCGCCGAAGCGCACTTCGCCGCGCGCGGCATCGTCGTGCGCGCCGGCCAGCACTGCGCGCCGATGGCGCTGGCGGCGGTCGGCGCACCCGAGGGGTGCCTGCGCATCGGCTTCGGGCCGACGAACGGCGACGACGACGTCGAGGTGGTGTTCGCCGCGCTCGCCGAGCTGCTGGCGTGACGGCGTCGAAGCGCCGCGTGCGGGCCTACTTCTTCCCGGAGAACAGGTCCGCCAGCTGGCCGATCGGGTCCCAGACGCCCTTCACCTTCAGCACGACGAGCGTCGGGATCACGATCAGCAGGATCATGCCGACGATGATGGCCTCGGACGTCAGCCGCGCCGCGAAGCGCACGCCGGGCGAGGCGCGCGCACTGAGGTCGCCGCTCGGCGCCGGGCGAGGTGCGGTGCGCGGCGCGGCTTCGCGGGGGCGCGGCGGTGTCGGGGCGGACACCGCGGTGGCCGACGAACGCTTCGTCGAGCCGAGCGCCGCCGACAGTTCGTCGCGCACCGACGCGGCGCTGGCCGGGCGGCCAGCGGGGTCGTTGGCGAGCAGGCGCAGCGCGATCAGTTCGGCGATGGCTTTCGGCAGCGACGGATCGGCGCGCAGCAGCAGCATCGGAGCCGGTGCCGCCGGCGGCGGCGAACCGGTCAGCGCGAGCCAGGCGAGGGCGCCGAGGCCGAACAGGTCGCTGCGCGCATCGAGCGCGGTCAGCGCCCGCTGTTCGGGCGACGGCAGCGCATCGGGTTCGAGGGCCCGCGGCCGCGGCACGGCCCGCGGGTCGGCGAGGCGCGCGCCGCCCTTGCGCGGCAGGAACACGTTCCCCGGCTTCACGCCGCCGTGCACGCGGCCCTGCTGGTGCAGCACGGCGAGGCCCTGCGCGACGTCGGCGAGCAGCGGCAGCAGTTCGCGCCAGGCGGGCGGCGAACGCTGCAGCCGCGCCGCCAGCGTCTCGCCGTCGATCAGTTCCAACGTGGCGGCGCACTCGGTGTTCGTGTCGAGCACGTCGAACACCGGCACCAGCGCCGGATCGACGATCGCCGCCGCCGTGCGCACGTCGGCCAGGAACGCCGCGCGCGCCGCCGCGTCCGGCGGCGTGCCGGCGGGGCGGTTCAGGACCTTCAGCGCGACCTTGCGCTGCAGCTGCGTCTGCGCGGCGCGGTAGACGATGCTGCGGTCGCTGCGGCCGAGCACGGTCTCGACGACGAAGCCGGCGAGCTCGGCGCCCGGCGGCAGTTCGTGCCACGCGACCGGTGCGGCGGCCGCGGCTGCAGCAGCCGGAGCGACTGCCGCTGGTGGCGCCGCGGCCGCTTCGCCTTCCCCGTCCGCTTCGTCCTCGCCTTCGTCGGGCTTCGCCGCGGCGTCGGCTGCCGCCAGTTCGGCGTCGTCGATGGTGCCGAGCGCGTCGAAGCGCACGAACGTGCGTCCGAGATGGAATCCGTCGCCGACCTTCAGCCGGAACGACTCGTTGCGCTCGCCGTGGAACACGAGGCCGTGCGCCGAGCCGAGGTCGTTGACCAGCAGGTCGCCGCCGAAGTAGGTCAGGCAGCAGTGTTCGCGCGAGACCTTGGGATCGCGCAGGCGCAGGCCGCAGCGCCGCGAGCGGCCCAGGGTCAGCGGGCGCGCGGCCAGCACGACGAACGCTTGCGTGTGGCCTTCGGTGGTGGCGGTGAGTCGGGCGAGCTCCATCAGTCGCGCGAGCCTAGCACCCGCCGCATTCGCCTGCTCGATCGCAGCCGCGTCGTTGTGGTCCTCCCGTCCCCGGCTAGTCTGCGTTCGATGTTCGCGAAGCTGACGATCCGCCGCCCCGGTGGCACGCAGGAGCTGCAGCTGCCGGCCGGTCGCGAGGTCGTGCTCGGCCGCGGTGCCGACTGCGACGTGGTCGTCGACGAGACGTCGGTGTCGCGGCAGCACTGCCGGATGGCGCTGCGCGACGGCCGTCTGTGCCTGGAGGACCTCGGTTCGGCGCACGGCCTGCAGCACCGCGGCAAGCGTGTGGCGAGCTGCGAACTCGGCGTCGGCGACGTGGTCCGCATCGGCGCCGCCGAACTGCGTTTCGACCAGGTGCGCATCGGCGGCGGCGACCAGGTTCCGGTCGCCGGACCTGCGCCCGCTGCTGGAGCCCCGCCCGCGCCGGTGCCGCCGCCGCCCGCCGCCGACGGCGATCCGTCGTCGCAGCTCGGCGCCGACTCCGAGCCCGCGGTCGGTGTGGTCGAAGGCCCCGATCCCCTGCTCGGCCAGGTGCTCGGCAACTACCGCATCACCGGCCTGCTCGGCGCCGGCGGCTCGGCGACCGTCTACCGCGCCGAACAGGTGCAGCTCGCGCGCGAGGTGGCGCTGAAGGTGCTGCGGCAGCCGAGCGACGGCGCCAAGCCGGAAGCGCTCGAGGCGTTCCTGCGCGAAGCGCGCGCGGCGGCGGCCCTCGCCGATCCGCGCCTCGTCCAGGTCTTCGACTTCGGCCAGGACCGCGGCCACCACTTCCTGTCGATGGAGTGGGTGCGCGGCGGCAGCCTCGCGCGCCGCGTGCGCACCAGCGGTCCGCTGGCGTGGAGCGAGTTGCTGCCGATCCTGCGCGATGTCGTCGGCGCCCTGCAGCTCGCGCACCAGAACGGGCTCGTGCACCGCGACGTCAAGCCGGCGAACGTGCTGCTGCTCGGCGACGGCCGCGCCAAGCTCGCCGACCTCGGCCTCGTGCGCAGCATCGGTGGTGCGGGCGATCGCGCCGGCACTGCGGCGTTCATGGCGCCGGAGCAGTTGCGTGCTGCGCCGGTCGACGGCCGCGCCGACTTCTACGCGCTCGGCTGCACGGCCTACGCGGCGCTGACCGGCAAGCCGCCGTTCGTCGGCACGGTGAAGGAGATCGTGCGGCAGAAGCTGCAGGACGAGCCGGCGTCGTTCGCTCCGACGCTGCGCGTGCCGGCGGCGGTCGATCGCCTGATCCGGAAGCGTCTGCTCGCGCGGGATCCAGACGGCAGGCCGCAGGACGCCGCCGAGTTGCTGGACGAGCTCGATGGGCTCGAGCGACCGACGCGCGGCGGCAGCGGTGCTGCGCGGCGCCCCGTCGTGCGCTCCCAGGCGAAGGGCATCCCGACCGGGCTCGTCGTGTTCGTGTTCGGTCTGCTGGTGATCGGCGTGCTGCTGCTGATCGTCATGAGGCTGAAGAACCAGCAGGGCTGACCCGTCGTGTCGCCTTCGGCTGGCGCCGTCAGCCGGCGCCCGATCCGCCCGTCTTCTTCGCCCGATCGCGGCGCAGCACGACGACGCGGTTGGTGTTGGTGCCGCGGCGGTTGTTGTCGATGCCCCAGCAGTTCGCGGTCTTGGTGAACTGCTGCGCGTGGATCATCACCGCCAGCGGTGTGAAACCGGCCGCGGCCGCGATCGGCAGCACCGCTTCCTCGAGGCGCACCTTGCCGCCCTTCACTTCGCCGACCTCGAACGCGACGTGACCGCCGACGCGCACGACGCGGTGCAGTTCGGCGAACACCGGCGCCATCGCCTGCTGCCACGCCGGCACCGTGCGCGCCATCGTCATCGGCACCGTCGCCGGGTCGATGCCGCAGAACCAGCAGCGCAGCCAGTTGTCGTCCGCATACTGCACGACGTCGAGGAACGGCGGCGACGTCACCACCAGCGTCACCGAACCGCCGCCGAGTGCCACCAGCGACGAAGCCTGGCCGCACGACAGGGGACTGTTGCCGGCGTCGGCGGCCGGATCGTGCGACCACAGCGACGCGCAGTCGGCGAGCAGCGCCTTCGACTTCTTCTTCAGGATCGCGCGCACGTCGCGCCGCGGCGGCGTCTGCCCGCGCTTCTGGTTGATCTTGCGCTGCGCGGCGGCGGAGACCGCCTGGTTCGGCGGCATCGTGTAGACCGAGAAGAAGCCGCTCGAGTGGCCGGTCAGGCGGTTGACCGCGACCATGCGGATCCAGTCGAGCACCGGATCGAGCGGGCCACGTTCGCCGGCGCGCAGCAGCAGGCGCCGCAGGCCCATCAGTTCGCGCAGCGTCTCCGGGTGGAAGAACACCAGCAGGTCGTCGTCGAGCGGGCCGTCGTGGTGCAGGTCGAGCTCGTCGATGCGGGCCAGCACCGCCGCCAGCGACGGCGGCACGAGGCGCGGCCGCACCAGCATCGTCGCCAGCGGATTGACGTCGTTGCCGCCGCCGCGCCGGCCGCGCAGCACCGCTTCGAGCGGCGTCGTGCCGCGGCCCATGAACGGGTCGTAGACCAGCTCGCCCGGCTGGCTCAGCCGCGTGACGAAGAACGCCGGCAGCGACGGCTTGAAGCACGCGCGGTAGCTGACCTCGTGCAGGCTGTGCCCTTCGCGCTGCGCCGCCGTCCAGAACTCGTTGGTGAACGTCGGCACGCGCAGCTCGCCGACCTGCAGTTCGCCGACCAGCGTCTTGGCGCCGAACGCGGCGAAGTCGCGCAGCTCGGCGAGCAGGTCGTGGGACGGCGTGGCGGCGGGCACGTGCGCATGGGAGCGCCGCCGCGCGTTCGCGGCAACGTTCGCGGCGCGGCGGCGGCGGCGATCTTCACGCGGCGCTGGCGGTGTCTGCACCGGCTTCGGCGTCGATCCTCGCCCATGAACCTGCCGCCGTCCGTGCTCCGCTCGATCCCCTGCCTGCTGGCCTCGGCCTTGCTGGCGCAAACGCCCGCGCCCGTGGCCCCGGCAACCCCCGCGGCGCCGACCGCGAAGTCCCTGCAGGCGGAGTTCCAGGCGCTGGCGAAGGCGGTGTTCCCGAGCGTGGTGACCGTGCGCAGCTTCGTGCGACAGGAACCGGCCGCTGCCGGCCCGGCAGTCGCTGCGCCGGCCGACGGCAAGGCCAACGGCAGCGGCACCGCCGACCCGGCCCCGGCGAACGGCTGGGTGGTGCCGCCCGACGACCGCGACTACCCCGGCTTCCGCCTGCATCGCAGCGGCTCGGGCTTCCTCGTCGCCGAAGGCGGTGAGGCGCTGACGTCCTTGCGCGCGCTGCAGCGCGACGACGGCAGCCTGGCGGACCTGGTCGAGATGGAAGCCGCCGACGGCCAGCGCGCGATCGTCGACGTGCTCGGCATCGAGCCGACGCTGCAGCTCGCGGTGGTGCGCGCCGCGGTCTGGCAGCTGCACACGCCGCCGCCGCTGCCGGTGCTCGCGTTCGGCGACAGCGATGCGACCGACGTCGGCCAGTTCCTGCTCGGCTGCGGCGATCCGATCGGTCCCGAGCGCTTCTTCGCGTTCGGCCTGCTGGTCGCGAAGCCGTCGCGCGACTGCTACCAGGAACTGATGAGTGCGACCTACATGCAGGCGACGATGGCGGTGCCCGACGGCGCCGTCGGCGGACCGCTGGTCGATCTCGACGGCCGCGTCGTCGGCATCCTCAGCAAGCTCGAGGGCAGCGGCCCGGGCAGTGCGTGGGCGCTGCCGAGCAAGCTGCTGGTCGGCCTGCACGCGTCGATCCGCACCGCCGGCACCCAGCGTTCGCCGTGGCTCGGCTGGTCGGTGATGAGCCGCACCGAGATCGCGGCCGTGCGCGGCCTGAAGGAGTGGAAGGCGATGGCGAAGCCACCGCACGGCATCCTGATCGAGAACGTGTTCACGCCGAGCCCGGCGGCGACCGCGGGCGTGCGACCGGGCGACTTCCTGACGCACTTCGCCGGCGTCGAGATCCACGTTCCGGTCGACTTCCAGCGGCAGCTCTACCTGAACGGCGTCGGCCGCACGGTGACGGTGACGATGTGGCGCGACGGCAAGGCGACCACGCTGGAGCTGCCGATCGAGGCGCGGCCCGCGGCGGCCGTGCCGCGCTGAGCGCGCCTGGGCTCGCTCCGAACGTTCGCCTACAGCGAGCGCAGGAACGCCAGCAGCTCGGTGCGCTGCGCGGCCGTCGCCGTGCGGAAGCGTTCGCGCGCGGCCTGCGCCTCACCGCCATGCCACAGGATCGCTTCGGCGAAGCCGCGCGCGCGGCCGTCGTGCAGCAGGCGATCGTGGCCGTTCACGGTCGGCACGAGGCCGAGGCCCCACAGCGGCGCCGTGCGCCATTCGCCCGGGCGCGCGTCGCCGTCGCGTTTGCCGTCGGCGAGCCCGTCGCCGAGGTCGTGCAGCAGCAGGTCGGTGTAGGGATGGATCGTCTGGCCGGCGAACGCCGGATGGAACGCGTCCTTGCCGGTGACGAACGTCTCGCGATGGCACGCAGCACAACCGAACGCGTGGAAGTGCGCGCGGCCCGCCACCACGTCGGCGCGCTCGGCGTCGCGCTGGGATGGCACCGCCAGCGTGCGTGCGTAGAAGACGACGCGGCCGAGCTTCGCCGCGTCGATCTCGGGCTCGCCGCCGTTCGGTGCCACGACGCGCGCGCGCTGCGCGTCCGGCATCGGCTCGTGCGGATGGTCCGGCGAGGTGATGCCCATGTCGTGCACGAACGCACCCGCGGTCTGCGCGTGCACGTCCGGCTGCGTCGCCTTCCAGCCGCAGCGCCCGATCGGCCCATCGGCGCCGCCGAGGCGGTGCACGCGGCCCGAGATGCCGTCGCCGTCGCGGTCGTCGGGATCGGCGAGCGCCAGCAGTTCGGCGTCCGGGATCGCTTCCAGCAGGCCGAGGCCGAGCAGGTGCGGCGCCGTGCGCCCGCCGAGCACGACGTCACCGAGCGGCCCGTCGGCCGGCGCCTGCAGCGCGTAGCGCGGCGCGCGCAGCACGAAGCGTTCGCCGTCGGCGTAGTGGCCTTCGTGTTCGACCCATTGCACGTCGACCCGCAGCTCCGGCTTCACGCCGGCGATCGCGTCGTCCTGGATCTGGCCGCCGTAGCGCGGATGGTCGGCGTCGGGCGCGTCGGGCTGGCGCACGCCGATGCGCACCAGCAGGCCGTGGCGTTCGTCCGTCGCGTGCTCCGGCGGCCGGCTGCGCCCGTCGCGCAGGTGGCAGCTGCTGCACGAACGCGCGTTGAACAGCGGACCGAGGCCGTCGAGGCCCTCGGCGCTGGCCGGGGCGGCGACCCAGTTGGCGCGGAACAGCGCGTTGCCGACGGCGAACGCGCGGCGTTCGTTCGCCCGCAGCAGCGGCGACGGGAAGCCGAACGCGTCGCGGCTGGCGTCGACGACGGTGCCGCCGCCGCCGAGCTGCGGCGAGGGAGTGCGATCGGGGGATTGCGCACGCACGCTCGTCGCCAGGGCGGCGGTGAGCAGCAGCGTGCCGAACGGGATGCGGTCGAGACGGCGCATGTCAGTGGCCGGGGCGCATGGGCAGTTCGTAGCCGAGCACACGGCCGGCGATGGCGATCGCTTCGGCCTGCTGCTCGAGGGCTTCCATCGCCGCGCGGATGGCGACGCGACCCTTGGCGTCGTCCTTGCCGAGGAACGCCTGGTCGAACGGTTGCGGGATCGCCGCCAGGGCTTTGCTCGTCGCGGAGATGGCGTTGACGAGGTGCTCGGCCGTGTCGGCGTCGATCGAGCGCAGCAGACGCCACGGCGTCGCCGCCTCGGGCGGCAGGTGGGTGCCGAGCACGGCGACGATGCCGCGCTGGTTCGCCTGCAGGTCGTGCCAGGTGGTGTCGCTGAAGCAGCTGTGTTCCTGCTCCTGGTCCTTGGTCTCGTAGGCGACCGCGAGCCGTTCGCCGCACAACTCGAACGCGCTCAACACCGCGGTGCCGGTCAGCAGGCGGCGCACGCCGGCTTTCGGGTCGGCGACGAACGCGCGCCGCGCCGGCGCATCGGGCGCCCAGGCGAGATGCAGCGTGCGCAGGTGCTCGGCGACGCGCGCCGTGCACAGGCGCAGGTAGCGAGCGCGGCGATCCGCGTGCGGCGCCTCACCGACGACGAAGTCGCGGAACGAGCGCTCGCCCGGGCCCGTCGCGGACGTGTCCTGGCCCCACAGCAGGAACTCGATCGCGTGCCAGCCGACGCTGACGTTGGTCTCGCTGCCGCGCTCGTTGGCGACCTCGAGCACGTCGATCGCCAGCACCGGGAACTGCTTCGTGTCGTGCACGATGCCGGCGTCGGGGCGGCCGATCACGTGGTCGACGTAGGCTTCGTCGACCGGCCACGCGTTCAGCAGCGGTTCGAGTTCTTCGATCGGTCCGGCCTGGAAGCGCAGCGCTTCGCTCTCGCCGTAGACCTCGCGCGCGCGGCACCAGGCGGTGCGCGCCGCGCGCAGCGTCTCGTCGTCGGGTTTCGCCAGCAGCGCGTCGACGGCCTGCAGCAGCAGGGCCGCTTGTTCGGCGCAGCGCCCGTACAGCGCGTGGCAGTGTTCGGCATGGCGGGCGACGACGAGCTCGCGCAGTCGGGCCGCGTCGTCGGCGGGAGCCTGTGCTCTGAGCACAGGCACGAGGGCGGCGAGCAGGGCCGCCGGCAGGACCTTCTTCATGGCGTTCCTTCGCCGCCCCGCGCGCACGGGGCGCGCGAGGTGGTCACGATCTAGCAGCCGTTCACAGACCGACGGTCAGCTCCAGCGCGTTGCTGCCGATGATGCCGGCGGGGTTCGCGCTCGCCTGCAGCGACAGCGCCTGCAGGTAGAGCTTCAGGCCGACGAACGCCTGCGACGGCGGCACCACGACCGAGTACTCGGCGCGGCCCGGGATCGTCGGCACGCACGGGTCGCCAGCGCTGACCGCGGCGTCGTGGTAGAGGAAGCAGCCGGTCATGCCGATCGGCGTCAGCGACACCGGCAGCGGCGAGCCGCCGATCGTCTGGTTCGACAGACCGACCAGCATCGCCGCCGGCGCGCCGAGCGGGATGTTGGCGACCGTGCTCGTCTGCGTCGAGCCGACGACCGGCCGCGAGCCGGCGTTGGCCAGCAGCGACAGGCCCGGGATGCCGCAGCGGATGCCGAACGCGCGGGTGCCGGCGTTCAGCGCGACGCGGACCAGCAGCAGCTGGCCACCCTCGACCGACGTCGGCGTGGCGACGGCGGCGTTGCTGTTGTGGTCCTGCGCGTCGATCAGCAGCACGGTCTCGTCGGGAGCGTGCGGGAACATGTCGGTGACGTCGATGACGCCCGAGATCTCCTTGTCGTTGGTGTACGGAGCGACGGCGCCCGGCGTGCCGCCGTTGACCGCGAGCTCACCCCAGCGCTGCGGATCGAACTTCAGCAGCTGCACCAGCGTGTCCGTGGCCGGGTCGTACGCGAAGGTCTTGCCGAGGTAGGTCGAGTTGCCCGGATCCTCCGTCAGGTAGAGCGTGCCGTCGGCGGCGACGCACATGTTGTCGAGCATGTTCACCTTGAGCCCGTTCTTGCTGCCGTCGATCACCAGCGTGATCTCGCCGCCGAGCGTCGGGTTGGTGATGTCGTCGAAACGCAGGCGCCACAGGCGCGACATGCCGCGCTGGTTGGCGGGGCCGGACGCGCCGACCGTCTGGTTCTCACCGGTGTTGGTGCTGGTGTCGAGGCGATCGGTGGTCACGAAGTAGAAGTCGCGCGGGTTGGTCGGGTCCCAGGCGCCGTCCTCGGGGCGCGAGAACTGGGTGCCGTCCGCGGTCGCCGAGAAGGGCACGAGGTTGAAGCGCGTGCCGCTGGTGATGTTGGTCGCGCGGGTCGTCGAGCTGACGATCTCGACCGGGTTGCCGACGACGCTGACGAAGTGGTTGACACCGTTCTTCAGGCCGGCGCGCTCGACGTCGTTGCCGACCGCGGTCTTCGTGCCGACGTAGACCGTCACGCGGTTGTTCTGCACGCCGGTGCCGCCGTCGTTGGTTCCGGCGACGATCGTCAGGTTCTGCGCGAACGGATTGGCCACGGCGTTCTCCCACGAGCCCCAGACGCCGGTGACGCCCGACGCCGTGTTCAGGTTGAACGCCGGCAGCGCGTAGGCAGCGCCCTTGTCGGCGCCGGTCGCGACCGTCGCGAACAGCAGGCCCTGGTTGGCGAACTCCTCGCCGCAGAGGAAGAAGCGCTCCTGCGTGCCGAGGCCGGTGGCCGCGTTGTAGAAGGCCGAGACCGCGGGCACGTCGCCCGAGCAGAAGCGGCCCATCGCCAGCGGGTTGCCGTTGGCGACGCTGCGCACGGTGCCGTCCGCGAGGACGACGCGGTCGATCAGGTCCTGCGCCGAGATCACCTCGAGTGTCTGCTTGTCGACGATCAGCTCGGAGATGAACGTGCCGCGGGCGCCGTGCTTGCGGATCGCGCCGTTGGTGGTGTTGATCTCGTGGCAGACCAGCACGGTGACCGTGCCGTTGCCGTTGTCGTAGGCACCGATGCCGTCCAGCAGGCCGGCGATCTCGAACGGCGTGCTCAGCGCGCCCGTCGTCGGCACCAGGTCCGTGGCGGTCGCGATGGACGTCACGTTGCGCACGACGCCGGCGTTGCCGGTCGCCACCAAGTAGGGCGAGCGCGACGAGCTCGGGCCCTGCGTCGACTGCGCGAACAGCGGCATCGCCAGCGCGGCGGCGGCGAAGCAGGAGAGGGGGAGGCGGACGGCGCGGGCGCAACGGCGCGCGCCGGTGGGGAGGTTTCGTTGCATGTGGATGGACTCGTGGACCACCACAAGGTGCCGAGTTCGCGAGAGTGCGCGGCCAATGCGACGTGAAAGGGCGACGCAGATTCGATGAGGCTCGTTCGCGCGGTCTTCTCCGTTCCTGAACGTCGCTCCGCTGTCGTCGGCAGCATGAAGACGCGCAAGATCGTCGCTGTTCTCGTGGTCGCTGCTGGTTGTGTCCCGCTCGCGGCGCAACAGACCGTCGTGCTCGCGTGCGATCGCGACAACACGCTCTACGAAGATGCCTTCGGCAGCTTCAGCAACGGTTCCGGCGACAGCATCTTCTGCGGCGTCACCGCGGTGGGCCGCCTGCGGCGGGCGCTGGTGCGCTTCGACACCGCGGCGATTCCGAGCGGCGCCGCGGTGCTGCGCGCCGAGTTGCGCCTGCACGTCGTGTTCTCCGGCGCGAGCGGTCCGACGCCGGTCTTCGTGCATCGCGTGCTGCAGGACTGGGGCGAGGGCGCCTCGGCGTCGACGGCAGGCGGTGGCGGCATGGGCGCGCCGGCCGCCCCCGGCGACGCGACGTGGACCCGCGCGTTCCATCCAGGCATCGCGTGGGCCGCACCCGGTGGCGACTTCGCGGCGTCACCGACGTGCACGATGGCGATGCCGATCGGCGGCGCGTTCGCCTCGCCGCCCGCGGCCGGGCGCGCGCTGGCCGAGGAAGTGCAGCGCTGGCGCAGCGGCACGTTGCCGAACCACGGTTGGCTGCTGAAGACCGACGAAGCCTCGCCATCGGCGCGCGCCCGCCGCATCGACTCGCGCGAGAGTCCGGGGCCGCGGCCCGAGCTGCAGGTCGACTTCCTGCCGGCGGGCCAGGTCGGTGTCTGGGGCACCGCGTGTGGCACCGGGCCGACGACGACGTGGTCTGGATCGCCGCAGGTCGGCGCGACCGTGCAGCTCGTCGACCAGGCCGCGGCCGGAGCGATCGGCGTGCACGGCTACGCGTTCGCGCTCGAACCCGAGGGCGTGGCCCTGGCGCCCGGCTGCCGTCTCCATCTGCCGCTGGCCGAGCTGATCGTCGGCGACGTGTTCCTCGTGCCCGGCACCGGTGTCGTCAGCACACCGTTGTCGATCCCGGCGGGACTGCCGCCGTCCCTGCTCGTCGCGCAGTCGGCGGTGGTCGACAGCTCGCCGCTCGGCCTCGCGCTCGGCAACGCGGCGCTGCTGGTCACCCCCTGAACGGCGCCTCGTGGGTCAGTTGCGGTTGCGCAGTCGATAGACGATCCCGCCTGCGTCCTTCTCGGCGATGCGTTCGCCGTGCGCGGCGAGCCAGGCCGTCACCTCCGGCGAGTTCTCCGCCGGCAGCGGATCGTAGACGAACCGCGCCCCGGCGCCGTGCAGCTGCGCGAGGCGATCGACCGTGAACTCCTCCTTGGCGATCACCCAGCCGTGCGCACGCGCCAGGTAGAAGAAGCGCGGGTCCTCGCAGTTCTGGTTGCGTGACCACGCGGTGTCGCGGCGCGCCTTCGCCGAGCGCGCGACGATCAGGTCCTTCGGGCCGATCTGCGTGCGGGCCATGTGCGCGACCTCGACGATCGGCAGCGAGTTGACGACCTTGCGCACGCCGCGTTCGTCGCGCGCGCGCCAGGCGGCGAGCGCGGCGACGGCGACGAGCAATCCGAGCCACCAGCTCCGCGGAGCCTTCGTGGGCCAGGCGCGGGCCACGAACCACGCACCGGTGAACGCCGCGAACGCGTGGTACTGCGGCCCGAGGTCGCGCGTGTGGCTGTAGCGCAGCGACACCAAGAGGCCGAGCAGCGTCGCCGTGAACAGCACGGCGTCGCTGCGGTCGAAGCGCCGCAGCCACGCGGTGGCGCCGATCGCCGCCATCGCCACGATCGACACGCCGAACGTCGCGGTCGTCTGCACCAGGCTCCACAGGATCGCCGGATCGACCAGTTGCGACAGCCCGGGGAACTTCGTGTCGCCGCCGCTGACGACGCCGAAGCTCAGGCCGGTCTCGGCGTGCAGGTGCGCGCCGTGCACGAGCCAGGCGGCGACGACCGCGGGCACGGCGAGCATCGCCAGCCACCAGCGGAGATCGCGCATTCGCTGCGGTGCGGCGACGACGGTCCAGCCGAACATGACGACGCCGACCTGCAGCGCCAGCGGTTTCTGCAGTCCGGCCAGCGCCACCATCGCGGCGGCGGCGAGCAGCGAGACCGTGGTCCCGTGCGCGAGGTGGCGGCGGAAGAGCAGCAGGCAGTTCACGCTCAAGGCCAGGCTCGTCGCATCCGGCACCACGCGCGTCGCCAGCATCCAGGCGGCTCCCGTGCCGGTGAACGCGATCAGGCCCGCGAGGGCCTGTGCGGGGCCGTTGCGCCACTCGAACAACCGGTGCATGCCGAAACCCGCGAGCAGCAGCGACAACAAGGCGATCAGGCGCCCGGGCCATTCGGCGTCGATGTCGCCGATTGCCTTCAGCACGACGGCGATCGCCATCTGGTAGAGCGGGAACTCGCACTCGACGGCGCCGTCGGTGTCGCCGCGCCAGTCGACACGCGGGCGCAGCGGGTCGAAGCCGTCGAGCAGGAAGTTGCGGGCGATCGCCTGGGTGTCGCACTCGCGCCACGACGAACCGATGCCGTGCGGCACGCCGAACCACGTGACCAGGCCGAAGCCGAGCAGCAGCAACCACGCGAGCCGGCGGCCGCGCACCACGCGCGGATCGTCATTGGCCAACCGTGGCCAGGCGGGCTCGGGGTTCAGCGTACGGACCATCGGCGGGATACAGCCGGGACTCGGCCGGCGTGTGGCGAACCCTGCAAGATACCTCGCCGCGCTGTCCGGGCGGGCTCGGATGCTCGCGAACTGCCCGTTCGCAGGCTGTGGTCGTCGCTGGCGGAGTCAGCGTCCCGCTGGCATCGGCAGTTTCGCCTGCAGGCCGAGCAGCGCCGCGGCCATGCGTTCGCCGAGCAACTGCTGGCCCGCGGCCGAGTAGTGGTTGCGGTCGACACCGTCGAAGCCGCCGAGCGCCACGTCCTGGGTGTCGACGACGGCCACGAACGGGTCGTTCGCCGCGAGCTCGCGGTAGCCGGCGTTGACCAGCTTGGCGAACGGCCACACTTCGCTCTCCTTCACCAGCGCCAGCACGAACGGCACCTGCTCGGCGGCCAGTGTGGTGAAGCCGCGTGCGACCATCGTCGTGCGCAGGTAGGCGATCAGCGCCTGCATGTTCGCCTTCGCCGCGCGTGCACTCGCTTCGCGCAGGCCGTCGGTCTCGCCCTGCGCGACCAGCACGCCGCGGCAGTCGATGCCGCCCGGGCCGCACGCCGCGGCGGCGCCCGCGAGGTAGCCCTCGGCGAACGCGCGCGCGAGGCTGGCGTGGAAGAACGTGCGCTCTTCGATCGTGTACGGGCCCGGCGTCGGCGGCGCCCCGAGCGGATCCTGCACCCACGCCTCGATCGTCAGCGTGTCGCGATCGTTGCCGAGCACGCGGCCCTGCTTGCCGCCGCAGACGAGCCAGCGGTCCTTGTGTTCGTCGCCGTTCCAGTTCTGGCTCGTGTCGCGCAGCGTCGTCGCCGTGGTCGCGGTGGCGCGGCCGGCGAACACGCGCTGGCTCTCGTACGGCTTCACCGAGTGCGGCAGCGACGGATCCCACGAGTCGTGCACGAACCACATCCATCCCGACGGCAGGCCCACCGGCCAGTCGACGAGCGGCACCAGGCCGACGCCGCCGACCGCCAGCTTGACGAAGTGCACCGGCGCACCGAGCCGTTCGCGCAGCACGACGCCGGCGTGCAGTTCGGGCCCGAACAGACGCACCGAGGCGAAGCGCGGCGGCACGCCGGCGTTGACCGGATAGTCGTAGGGCGCGGTCGGCACGTCGTAGCGGGTTGGCGCGAAGTCGAGCTGGGTGAACACGCCGACGTCGTCGCGGGCTTGGAACAGGTCCGGTTGGAAGACGCGGATGCCGTCGAGCGACGGCAGCGCCGGGTGCTGGTCGACGTTGGCGACGCCGAGCATGTTCGACTGGCCGATGCAACCGATCACCACCGTGCGCGGCAGGGGCTGCTGCCGGGGGGGGGGCTCCGACGGGGCGTGGGGCGCCGGAGCGCCGTGGGAGCACGCTGCGGCCAGCACGGCCAACGCGGCGAGGGGCGTGCAGATCGCAGCAGGAACGGTGGCCACGCCGTCAGACTAGCGGTGCGGTGCGGCGCGGCGAAGGCGACGGAGGGTTGCGCCTCGGCAGGCGCGCCGTCCAATCGCGCCATGGACTGGCCCGCCGCGTTCGCCCTGACCTGCGCCGTCGAGGTGCCGATCGTCGTCGCGATGGCCGGGCGCGGCCGCCGTCGCCGCACGATCGCCGACGCGTTCGCCGCCAACCTGCTGACGCACCCGCTGGCGTGGCTGCTGGTCGGCCACGGCATCCTGCCCTGGCTCGTCGTCGAGGTGCTGGTGTTCCTGGTCGAGGGCGTGCTCTACCGCGGCGTGACGCGCTTGCCGACGGCGCGAGCGTTCGCCGCCGCTGGGCTCGCGAACGGGATCACCGCCTCGCTGTCGTTCGTCGTGTGACGGGAACGCGCGGTCGCCCGCTTGCCGCGACCCCGGCGGCGTGATGTCGTTCGGGAGCCGGCGCCGTGCCGCTGCGTTCGCCGCGCCCCTTCCCCGGAGGCCCCATGCGTCGTTCCCTGTGTGCGCTGTTCGTCGCCGTCGCGATTCCCTCGTCGCTGCCCGACGCCGTCGGCTTCTTCGAGAAGCACATCAAGGTCACGACCCGCGTCGCCGTCGCGGCGCTCGCCGACACGATGTGCGTGGCGCACGAAGTGAAGGCGGGCGACACCTTGACCGGCATCGCCCGCACCCGGCTCGGTGACGCCCGGCGCGTCGCCGACCTGCAGGCGCGCAACCCGGACGTCGATCCGAACAAGCTGAAGATCGGAACGGTGCTGTGGCTGCCGCCGCGGGACCCGAAGGCGACCGGCGACCTGCACCTGGTCGTCTCGATGCCGCCGCGCGACACCCGCTTCGTCCCGTTCGATGCCACGAAGGAGCTCCCGCATTCGCGCACCGGCACCTACGTGTTCGCCCTGCTGACGAAAGAGCAGCTGGCTGCCGGGCTGCACGCCGACCACAAGAAGGTCGCGGAGATCCTCGGCCACAAGGACACCGTTCGCATCCCGGCGGAGACCGTCGGGAACCTCGTCGGCAGGGACTCGCCGGTCGCGCGCGCCGAGGTGCAGCTGAAGGTCGTCGCCGACAAGGAAGGCAAGTGGCAGGTCGAACGCACGGTCGCGTGGTTCGACGCAGACGGCAAGCAGCTGCCGACCGACGAGAAGGGCAACGTCGTGGCGCCGGCGCCGGAGCCGAAGAAGTCGGAGCTGCTGTTGCTGCTGCTGGTCGCCACGGGCGGCGCCGCGTGGCTGCTGCACGCGCGCCGGCGCGCTCCGTACGTCGCCCTCGCGTGATGCCGCGCCTCGGTGCGCTGCTGGCGATCGCCGCCCTCGGCCTCGCGACCGCGGCGGCCGCGGCGAAAGCACCGCTGTGGGTCTACGCGCTGTCGCTGGCGGCCTTCGGCCTGCCGCACGTGCTGACCGAGCTGCGCTACGTCGACGAGCGCTTCGCCCTGCGTACGACGGCGCGCGTGCGGCACGGGCTCGTGCTGCTGCTGCTCGCCATCGTCGCCGTGCGCCTCGCCGGCCTCGGCGGTGTCGGCACCACGCCGTGGCGCATCGGCCTCGAACTCGCCCTCGGCACGGCCTTGGTGCTGTGGCCGCTGCAGCAGTGCGGCACGCGCGCACTGGCGCCGGGCCTGCTGCTCGCCGCGGCCCTGGCCTTCGGCACGGCGACCGCGCCGGCGACGACGATGGTGCTGTTCGCGTTGCTGCACAACCTGACGCCGATCGGCCTGCTCGCCGAACGTCTGCGCGGCCGCGACCGCCGCCGTGCGCTGCTCGGCTGCGGTGTAGTGTTCGTGCTGGTGCCGCTGGCGATGCTGCTGCTGCCGCCGCCCGCCGTGCTGCACGGGCCGCTCAGCACCGGCGAACTCGACCAGCACCTCGCGGTGTTCGTGCCCGAACGTCTGCACGGTGGCGAAGCCGGCGACCGCCTGTTCGCCATCGCCGCGTGGTGGCAGTGCGTGCACTACGCGATCGTGCTGCACGTGCTGCCGCGCCTCGGCGGCGGTGCCGAAGGGCGGGCGTGGCCGCGGCCGGCGGCGTTCGCGCGCGGCGTGCTCGCCGTCGGCGCCGTCATGGCGCTCGCGTTCGCCAGCGGCTTCGGCACCTCGCGCGCGGCCTACGGCGTGCTCGCCGCAGTGCACGCGTGGATCGAGCTGCCGGTGCTGGTGCTCGCCGCGGGTGCTGGGTTCGCCGCGCCGCGCGCCGCGCGTTCGGTGGCGAACGCACCGGCGGCGTGACCGCCGTCAGAACGTCGTGGTGACCGCGTTCGACAGGCGCGAGGTGGCGCCGATGTGCATCGTCTGCCACGGGATGCTCGTGCCCGCCGGCAGCGACGGCACCGCCAGCGTGATCGTCGTCGCGCTCAGCCGCTCGGTCAGCGGCAGCACCGTCGCGCCGACCAGCACGATCGGCGGCGCCAGCAGCAGCGTGCCGAACTCGGGCAACGGCGCGAAGGCTGGGCCCGAGCCGTAGGCGAGCGCGACGATGTTGCCGGCGGTGCCGAAGCCGGTCAGCGTCACCGCGCCGCCGACGGGAGCGCCGCCACCGGCGAGGCCGGCGATGGCCACCAGGTCGAGGTGGTGCCACGCGAACGCCATCGTGTCGTCGAAGTAGTCCTGCTGGTAGATCGGCCACGGGCCGTGGCCGGCGCCGGGGATCAGGTGCATCTCGTACGGCAGGCCGACCGCGATGGCGGCCTGTTCGAGGGCATAGGCGTTCTCGACCTCGACCGTCTCGTCCGCCATGCCATGGCAGATGAACAGCGGCGGCTCGTCGGCTTCGATCGTCGTGGCGTTCTGCAGCGCGCCCCACAGGTCGCAGCAGATGCGGATGCGCGACGAGAACCCGGGGTTGCCGGAATCGCCTTCGCTGTAGTCGTTGTAGGCCGAAGCGAGCACGGTCGCGGCACCGGCCGAGCCGCCGATGCCGGCGATGCGGTCGACGTCGACGCGGAGCGTCGAAGCGTTGGCGCGCAGCCAGCGCACCGCGGCCTGGAAGTCGTGCGCCGCCGCTTCGACGTCGGCCTCGTTCGTCTCGATGCCGTCGTTGCTCAGGCGGTAGTCGATCGACACCGCGACGAAGCCGTGCCGCGCGAGGCGGCGGCACAGGTCGACGATCGGCGCGTGTTGCCGGCTGCCGCCGACGAAGCCGCCACCGTGCACGACGACGAACGCGGGGCGCGCGGCCATCGTGTCGCCCGCTGGCTGGTAGAGGTCGAGCAGGCGCGGCTCGGGGATGGTGTCGTTGTCGATCAGGCTGTCGGACGAGCCGTAGACCAGGTTCGGCACGGTCTGCACGGCGGGGAACACCGCGTCGCGGAAGCGGCATTCCTGGGCGGAGAGAGCGGCGGCGAGCAGGCCGCCGACGAGAAGGCTGGCGTGGTGGGCCATGGTGGGAGCGGAGGAGACGGGGCGAGGGCCTGCGGATGATCCGCGGCGCGGCGCGAGCCGTCGATCCCCGGCGAACGTCGATCCGGTCGCTCGACGCCAGCGACGTGCCTCGCAATAGTCCCGTCCGCTCGTCGTTGCCGCGCCCCTCGCCGGGTGCGTTGCGCGGCGGCGGTTCGGCGGGCGGCAGGAGGTGTGGCGATGCGGTGGCGGCGACTCGGCGCGTTCTCGGTCTACGGACTCGCGGCCTACGGGCTGCTCCATCTCGCCAGCACTGCCCTGTTCGCGTGGCGCACGCTGCCGCAACCAGCGCCTGCGCGCCCGCCGGCCACGGCCCAGCTGACGCGCAGCCAGCAGCCGTTGGTCAGCGCGCTGGTCCGCGTGCTGGCCGAGGACGGTGTCGCCGATGCCGAACGGTGGGCGACGGCGATCGTGCGCGCCTCGCCGACCGACGACCTCGGCTACCTGGCGCTGGTCACCGCGCAGATCCGCCGCGAGTCGCACTTCCTGGCGCCCGATCTCGAGTGGCTCTACCAGCGCCTCGTGCCCGACCTGGTGCACGAACTCGGCGTGAGCGATCCGCTGCGCACGCTCGGCCCGATGCAGGTGCAACGCTGGCGGCTGCAGGACCACTTCGAACAGGCACTCGGCCGGCAGCTCGATGCGCACGCGGTCAAGGAACTCGCCGTCGACATCGAACAGGGTGTCGCCGCCTGCGTCGCCGTGCTCGATCGGCTGGTGGTCGCGCACGTTCCCGATCGCCGGTTGCGCGGCTGGATCGACACGGTCGGTCCGGCGGGCCTCGCCGCCGATCCGATCGTGCTGGCGCGCGACTGGCTCGGCGCGCTGCCACCCGAACGCGCCGACGAAGCGCTGCGCCAGAAGCTGCTCGGCGACCTGACCGCCGAACCGTTGGCGCTCGATGGCGTGCGCGGGGCGCGCACCGAACGGCTGCTCGCGGCGCGGCCCGAGCTCGCCGGGGCCGGCTTGGCGAAGGCGTGGCAGCAGCGCTTCGGTTCGCAGCCGCCGGCGCGGCTGCATCCGCGCATCGCGCACGACGCGTCGCTGGCGTTCGTGCTCGCCGACTTCCATGCCGGGGCTGGCGCGTGTCGCACCGCCGCACTGCAGGCGCTGCTCGTCGACCTGTTCGGCGTCGAGCTGGCCGCCGACGGCAAGTGGGGCCCGCGTACGCGTGCCGCCGCCGTGTCGCTGATCGCGGCGGTGTTCCCCGACGACGAAGACGCGCGCAGCGACCTGTTCGAACTGCTCACCAGCGGCCGCAAGAACGTCTGGCTGCGCGATCGCCTGCTCTTGCACGCGCGGCGGTTGTTCCGCGAACGGCGCGGCGTCGAGGCGCCGAAGGCGCTGGTGCCGGACCTGTGGTTCGACAGCGTGTCGCAGGCGGTGAAGGGCCTCGGCCGCATCTCGGTCGAGGGCTACGTCGCCGGCTCGGTCGCGTTCTACGAGGACTACCTGCGGCGCCTCGCCGTCTGCACCGGCCGCGACGTGCCGACGGCGACGGTGCGCGGCGACTGAGGGTCAGCCCTCGTCGTCGCCCATGTAGTCGTCGAAGTTCTCGACGTAGTCGTCGAGGTTCTGCTCGAGCATCTTCCGGTACTCGCCGAGGAAGTACTCGATCGCCTGCTCGCGCTCCTTCGCCATCGCTTCGCGCGAGTCGCAGGAGCTCGCCACCACCCAGGCGTTGAAGCGCGACAGGCCGAACATGAACGACGCGCTGACCTTGCCGAGCGGCGTCTTCGCGCAGTGTTCGTTGGCGAGGCGGATGAAGGAGTCGGCGCGGTCGTAGAACGCGTCGTCGACGGGGATGGGTTCGGCCATGGCTTGATGGGGTGCGGAAGGCGAGCCAGCGGCCGGCTTGCGGGGGTCGGCAGCGCGCGCTGCCGACAGTGGCTCACTTCGCCTTGGCGAGCGACTTCTTGGTCAGCGCGCGGCTCGCCTTGACGATCGCGTCGGCGCCCTTCGGATCGGCCTGCATCTCGAGCAGCGCCTGCAGCATCAGCGGCACGACGATCGTCGCGTCGGACTCGACGACGAACATCGGCGTGTCCTGCGTCAGCTTGTCCCAGGTGATCTTCTCGTTCGGCGTGGCGCCCGAGTAGGAGCCGTAGGACGTCGTCGAATCGCTGATCTGGCAGAAGTAGGCCCAGGGCTTCACCGGCTCCTGCAGGTCGTACTTGATCGACGGCACGACGCAGATCGGGAAGTCGCCGGCGATGCCGCCGCCGATCTGGAAGAAGCCGATGCCCTTGCCCTTCGACAGCACGCGGTAGTCGTCGTAGAGCTGCGCCATGTACTCGATGCCGCTCTTGACGATGCTGGCGCTGCACTCGCCGGTCTTCACGTGCGACGCGAAGATGTTGCCGAACGTGCTGTCCTCGTGGCCCGGCACGACGATCGGCAGGTTCTTCTCGGCGGCGGCGAGCAGCCAGCACTCGTTCGGGTCGCCTTCGAACAGGCGCTTCGGCAGTCGCTTCACCAGGTCGTAGAAGTACTCGTGCCAGAAGCGGCGCTCGCCGTTCTTGGTCGCCTCGATCCACATCGGCACCAGGAACTTCTCGACCGCGCGGAACGCCTCGTCCTCGGGGATCGAGGTGTCGGTCACGCGGCGCATGCGCTGCGCCAGGATCTGCGTGTCGTGTTCCTTGGTGAAGTAGCGGTACTCGGGGAAGTCCTTGTAGCTGTGGTGCGCGACGAGGCGGAACAGCGACTCCTCGAGGTTGGCGCCGGTGACCGACAGGCCGTGGACCAGGCCCGCGCGGATCGCCGGGGCGAGCGTGATGCCGAGCTGCGCCGACGACATCGCGCCGGCGACGGCCCAGTACATGCGACCGCCGCTGCGCACGTGGTCCCAGTAGGCGAACAGCGCGTCGCGCGTGCTGCGCGAGTTGAAGTTCTTGTAGTTGCGAGCGACGAACTCGAGGATCGGGAGACCGGTCGTGGCCATGGGGGCGAGCGGTTTACCGCAGCGGGACGCGGGGTTCCACGACGGCGGCGCGTTCCGCTGCACGCGGCGCGATCTGGTCGCACAGGCAATCAGCCGTCGGCGACCGAACGGGCGCGCAGCTCCTCCTCGGTGAGGCCGTAGAGCGGCGGGATCACGAGTCCGCGCATCGACGCCATCATGTAGAGCTGGCCGCGGTGGTGCGCTTCGTGCTCGACCATCGCGCGCAGCCACTTCCAGATCGGCATCGACGCGCCGGCCGGGTTGGTGCAGCGCCGCTGCAGCTCGGCGTCGGTCAGCGCCGCGAACACCGCCATCGCCTCGCGGTGGCAGCGCTCGACGTAGGCGCGCACGCCGTCGAGGCCGTTCGCCAGCGACGCGTCGTGCGCCCGGTAGCGGCTCGGCCGGCCGGCGACGTTCTCGGCGTACATCCAGCGTTCGATGCCGGCGAGGTGGCGCAGCAGGTCGCCGAAGCTGAAGCGTCCCGGCGCCCACGACCACTCGAGATCGGCGGCCGGCAGGTGGTCGAGCACACGGGTCGTGCGGGCGCGGGCCTTGGGCCAGTAGTCGAGGAACGCCGTGATGCCGTCGATCATTCGCCGAAGCGTCGCGGTGCGGTCGCCGGCGGGCCAGCTTCGCGTGGCGAACGCGTGCGGGCGCGCCGCGAACGGTTCGCTACGTTGCGCGGCCCGGCCATGCCGCCAGCGTCCGCACCTCCGCCAGCCGCCGCACACTTCCCAGCCCTCGACGGCCTGCGCGCCATCGCCGTGCTGCTGGTGCTGTACGACCACGCGCCTCAGGTGCTCGGCCGCGACCGCGGCGACGCGGGCTGGTGGTGGCACGGCAGCGGCGGTGCGTGGATCGGCGTCGACTTGTTCTTCGTGCTCAGCGGCTTCCTGATCACGAGCATCCTGCTGCGCGCGCGCGGCGAATCGGGCGCGTTCCGTCGCTTCTGGCTGCGGCGCGCGCTGCGCATCCTGCCGCTGGCGTGGCTCTACCTGGCGGCGCTCGCGCTGTGCGCGTGGCTGCTGCCGCACTTCGCGCACCTGCGCGATCCGGCGCAGTTCGGCCTCGCCTTCGTCTACGCCACCAACGTCGACGTCGCGCTGCACGGATGGTCGGCGGCGGCGTTCGGCATCCTGTGGAGCCTGTCGGTCGAGGAGCACTTCTACCTCGGCTGGCCGTTGCTGGCCTTGCGCGCGGCGAAGCGCACGCTGTGGCTCGTGCTGCTCGCGGTCGTCGTCGGCACGCCGCTGTTGCGCTGGGCGCTGCTCGACGACGTCGGCCGTGTGCACGTCTACGTGGCGACGTGGTGCCGCTGGGACACGCTGGCCTGCGGCGCGCTGCTGGCGTTGGTGCACGCGTCGTCGTTCCGCGAACGTTGGCAGAGAGTCGCGAACTGGCTGGTGCTGCCGGCGGTGGCGTGGATCGGCGCCGTGCTGGCGGTCCCCTTCGAAGCGGTCGCGGCGCACACGCCGGACTGGTTCTTCGTCGTCGGCTTCTCGGGCCTTGCCCTCGCCTTCACCGTCGTCTGCACCATCGCACTGCAGCCGCCGCGCTGGGTCGCCGCGGTGCTGACCGCCGGGCCGCTGGTGCGCATCGGCCGCATCTCGTACGGGCTCTACGTGTGGCACGTGCTGGCCGCCGAGCTGGTGACCAAGGCGCTCGGCCTGCTCGGCTTCGCCAGCACGCTCGAACTGCGCGCCGTGCTGTGGCTGCCGGTGCTGTTCGCGATCGCCGCCGCGAGCTGGCGCTGGTTCGAAGCGCCGCTGCTCGCCTGGAAGGACCGCATCCGCTGACCCGCGATGCGCTTCGGCAGAAGCCGGCGCGACAGAATCAGGACGGTGGCAGCGACGATTCGTCGCTGGCAGAACGGCGTCGCGGCGGCCAAAGTCCGGGGACCTCGTTCCCGGCGCGCATGGGCGCGCTGCCCGCCCCATGGGTCTCCTCCGCCTGCTGCTGGCGCTCGCCGTCGTCGCCGACCACGCCGGTCCGGCCTTCGATCGGCCGTGGCTGCGCATGACCAACGCGCCGCTCGCCGTGCAGGTGTTCTACGTCGTCAGCGGCTTCTACATGACGCTGGTGCTGCACGAGAAGTACACCGGGCCGGGCTCCTACACCGCGTTCGCCAAGAGCCGCCTGCTGCGCCTGCTGCCGATGTACTTCGCGGCGCTGCTGCTGTCGGTGTTCGGCGGCCTGCTGCTGCACGCGATCGCCGGCATCACCATCGCGCCGCTGCAGCCGTGGCTGCAGCACGGCTCGTCGATGCCGTGGGGCACGTGGCTGTGCCTCGCACTCGCGAACGTCACCATCGTCGGCCAGGACGTGCTGTCGTTCTTCGCCGTCGATCCGTCGGTGCGCGACCTCTACTTCACGCCGGCGTTCCACCAGGAGCCGGTGGCGGCGTGGACGTTCCTGTTCGTGCCGCAGGCGTGGACGGTGGCGCTCGAGCTGATGTTCTACGCGCTGGCGCCGCTGCTGGTGCGGCGGCGGCCGCTGGTGCTGGTGGCGATGATCGTCGCCAGCCTCGGCCTGCGCGTGTGGCTGATGACGTCCTATGGCGTGAAGGACGATCCGTGGTCGTACCGCTTCTTCCCGACCGAGCTGGCGCTGTTCCTCGCCGGCGCGTTCGCGTGGCACCTGCATCGCGGCCTGCTGCAGCGCGGCTGGCTCGCGCCGTGGACGTGCCGCCTCGTGCTGCTGGCGACGCTGGCCGTCGTGCTCGGCTACCAGTTCCTGCCGCACGAGGTGAAGTACACGCGGCCGTTCGGGCTGCCGCTGGTGCTGGCGCTGGTGCCGCTGGTGGTGCCGTTCGTGTTCGAAGCGACGAAGAAGAACGCGTTCGATCGTGCGCTCGGCGAGTTGTCGTACCCGAGCTACCTCGTGCACTACCTGCTGCTGTTCGTCGTCGAGGCGATCGGCGGCGCCTGGCTGCTGGCGCACAAGGGCGCGGTCGTCGCTGGCTCCACGCTGCTGGCGGCGTGGCTGCTTTGGCACTTCGTCGGCCGGCGTTTCGAATCGCGGCGCCAGCGCATCGGCGAACGGCTGCTCGCCGGGCACGCTGGGATGCCGGCGTCGGCGTCCGCCGCGTCGCGCTAGCGCGGTCACGGCATCGGCAGAACTTCCCGCCGCGGCGCGGCCAGACGTGGCTTCGGCGTAACGAAGACGCGGCGCGGACCGGCGGGGGCGGTGTGCGTTCGACTGGCGCGCGGCTTGCCAAGGCGGGACACCGCATCGACGTCCCGTGCGGTGGTCCGAGCCTGCCGCGCATGCCCTCCGCCCGCCCCGCCTGCCCGTCCGCATCTGCGCGCCAGCATCGCTGGCTGCGGCGCTTCGTCGTGCGGCCGGAAGCAGGGCTGGCGCTGCTGTGGCTCGCGTTCGCGACGATCGCTGCGGTGCGCTTCCCGTGGCATGGGCTGTGGCACGACGACGCGGTCTACGTGGCGCTCGGGCGGGCGCTGGCGGCCGGCGACTACGTGCTGACGCAGTTGCCGGGCAGCCCGGTGGAGACGCGCTACCCGCCGCTGCATCCGGCGATGCTGGCGGTGTGCTGGTGGCTCGGCGCTTCGGCGGAGCGGCCGTTCGTGTTCGCGCTGCCCGGGCTCGCCGTCGCCGCGCTCGGCATCGTCGTCTGGGGCGTCGTGCTGCAGCACCACCTGCGGCTGCGTGCGGCGGTGCGCACGGTGGCGATCGCGCTGGCGGTGTTCGCGCCGGGCTGGCTGCAGGTCGTGCAGTGCGCGATGGCGGAGCCGTGGGTGTTCACGCTGTTGCCGTCGGCGCTGCTGCTGCTCGGACGAACGGGGCGCGGTCGTCCGCTCGCTGCGGGCGTGGTGCTCGGGCTCGCGGCGCTGGCGAAGTCGACCGCATTGGTGCCGCTGCTGGTGCTGGCGGCGCAGCTGCTGGTGCGGCGCCGTTGGCGCGCGTCCCTGTTGCTGGTCGCCGGCGGGGCCCTGCTGCAGCTGCCGTGGTGGTGGCACGTGGCGCAGCACGGTGCGCCGTCGCCGTCGGTGATCGTGCGCTACTACCAGGGCTACTCGGGGCTGCTGTGCCACGACCTGGCGACGTTCGTCGAACTGCTGCCCGAACGCCTGCGCGACCTGTCGTGCGGCACGGTGCGCCAGGCGATGGCCGGCGTGTTCACGCCGGAAGTGTGGCCGGCGCTGTCCGCGGGCGTGCGCTCGGCGATCGTCGTCGCGACCGGCCTCGGCGCCGTCGTGCTGCTGCTCGCGGGCGGTTGGCGCGCGCTGCGCGGTTGCCTCGTCACCGGTGCGGCCCTCGCGTTGTGGCTGGTGTCGTTGGTCGTGGTCGACGTGTCGTGGCGTTACGTGATGCCGGCGCTGCCCGTCGTCTTCGCGCTGCTGCTGCGTTCCTGCGGTCGGCGCTGGTGGATCGCGGCGCTTCTCTTCGCCGCGCTCTCGCTGCCGGCTTCGTTCGTGCTGCTGCAGCTCGAGCCAGCGCAGCGCGCGCGCATGTGGCGCGAGGACGTGCCGGTCGCCGGCTACGCCGAAGCGGCTGCGGCGGTGCGCAGCTTGCCGGCCGATGCGATCGTCGCGACGGAGGTCGACGCATGGCTGCATCTCGTCACCGGCCGGCGCGCGGTGATGCCGTCGCCGGTGGTCGAACACACGCCGTGCGCGCGCGACAGCGACGCGTTCGAACGGTTGTGCCGCAGCGAGTGGCGCTGCCTCGGCGTGACCCACGCGCTGCTCGATCCGCGCACCGGCGCCCGCGAACGCGAGGTGCTGCTGGCGGCGTGGCGCGCTGGCGAGTTCGCGTTCGTCGAGGCGGGCCTGCCGTGCGGCTTCGTGCTGCTGGAGCGGCGCTGACGCGCGCCGCGGCGGCCGTCAGCGCAGGGCGTCGCGCAGCGCGCGCTTGGTGATCTTGCCGGAGCCGGTGCGCGGCAGCGCGTCGAGGAAGCGCACCTCCTTCGGCGCCTTGTAGTGGGCGATGCGGTCGCGCACGAACGCCACCAGCTCGGCCGCCGTCGCCGCCGCACCCGGCCGCAGCACCACGGCGGCGACGACGCGTTCGCCCCAGGTCGCGTCGGGCAGGCCGAACACCGCGCACTCGAGTACGGCGGGATGCGCGTAGAGGACGTTCTCGACCTCGATCGAGTAGACGGCTTCGCCACCCGTCTTGATGACGTCCTTCTTGCGATCGACGATGTCGACGTAGCCGTGCGCGTCGATCGTCGCGAGATCGCCGGTGCGCAGGTAGCCGTCGCGGTCGAACGCCGCCGCCGTCGCCTCCGGGTTCTGCCAGTAGCCCGGCGTCACCGTGGCGCCCTTGACGCGGATCTCGCCGACGGTGCGACCGTCGGCCGCGATCGGCGCACCGTGGTCGTCGACGACCTGCAGGTCGACGCCGAGGAACGCACGCCCCGTCTTGCACTTCCAGTGCAGCTGCTCGTCGGGCGTCAGTTGCTGCAGCGGCTCGGTCAGCAGGCTCAGCGTCAGGTACGGACTCGTCTCCGTCATGCCGTAGGTCTGCACGTAGTCGCAGCGGAACGTGCGCAGGATCGCGCGCACGACCTCCGGCGCGATCGCCGCACCACCGCTCAGCATCGCGCGCAGCCGGTAGCGGCGATCGCCGGCGCCGGGATGCTTCACCATCAGGTTCAGCATCGTCGGCACCAGGTTGGTGATCGTCACGCGTTCGTGCGCCAGCAGGTGCAGCGCGCTCTCGGCGGTGAAGTGCGGCAGGAACACGTGCGTGCCGCCGACCGCGGTGATCGCGAACGTCGCCCACGCGTCGGCGAGGTGGAACATCGGGGCGATGTGCGCCCAGGTGTCGTTCGCGGCGAGGCCGAGTTCGCGCACGGCGGCGAGCGCGTGCGTGCAGACGTTGCGGTGCGTCAGCACCACGCCCTTCGGCGCGCCGGTCGTGCCGCTCGTGTAGTAGAGGTGCGCCGGCGCCTCGCTGGCGGCGAGCGGCAGGTGCGCGTCGTCGTCGCGGCCGTCGGCGATCGCCTGCGCGGTCGGCAGCGTGCCGAGCCCGAGCACCGGCCGCAGTTCGCCGGCGCGCGCCTCGTGCGCCGGGTCGTGCAGCAGCACGCGCGCCTCGGCGTGCCGCAGGATGTTCTGCTGCTCGGCGACCGACAGGCGCGTGTTCAGCGACACCAGGATCGCGCCGGCGGCGGCGACGCCGAAGTAGGCGAGCAGGTGGTCGAGGTCGTTGTGCATCAGCACCGCGACGCGATCGCCGGGCTGCACGCCGCGGGCGCGCAGCGACCAGGCGAGCTGGCGCGCGAGGCGGTGGGCGGTGGCGTAGTCGACGTTGCGATCGCCCTGGCGCAGCCCGCGGTGATCGGGCCAGCGGGCGGCGGCGTCGGCGAGGAAGGTGAAGACGTTCACGGCGAGAGAGTGAGGCTACGAGTTCTTGGACGGCGAGGTGCGTCGGCTGCCGCCGGCATCAAGTCTTGGTGAGGACTTCGAATCCCTCGCGTGCGGCTGCGGCCGTCAGCCGCTCGTCGAGGCATACGAACTCGTGCCCTTCGGGGTCGTCTCGGCACCACAACAGTGCGGCCGCGAGCTGCATCGCATCGGCCGCTCGCAGTGGGTGGACGGCCAGCAGACGCTCGGCGCTCTTGCGGACCGACTCGGTCGGCTGCACCTCCGCCCACGACTTCGCGAGTGCCTGCAATACTCGTCGAGCATCGCGCACCGTCTTCGCCGTCAGTTGGCGATCGCGCTGTCTCCGCGAAAGGGCCGAAACACACTCGGTGCGGGAACCCCACCAGACCGCCATCCATTCGTCGCCTTCGAGCAGCGGGCGCACGAATGGGGTCCCCGGCTCGTCGACCAGCAGCGGCATGATGGCCGAAGTGTCCCAGAACCTCACCACCCGCGTTCGCGCTCCTCGCGCAATGCCGACTGCAGACTGGCCTTGGAGTCACGGCCGCGTGGCAGCCGCCAGAAGCCGCGAGGCAGCCGGCCGGTGCCCAGACGAACGAGGCCTCGGCGCTCCAGGTCGCGAAGGGACTCTGGTTGCGAGCCGACCTCGCCGATCGGCACGATCTTGGCCACCGGCACATCGCGTTCGGTGACCAGGATCTCCTCGCCGCTCTTCACCATGCGGAGGTAGCTGCTGAGGCGCGACTTCAGGTCGGCGACGGCCGTGGTCTTCATGTGACCAGACTAGTCATGTCGTTCCCCGTCGACAAGCGGCCCGGCATCCGGCAGGCGGGCGTGAGGTGAAGCCGAGTCGCGAGAACGCTGAGCAGCGTTGTCGTGGTGACGGTCGCTCGCTCTGATCCTCGCCCGCCGATGTCGATGCACGAGCCACCACCTGACGGCGCCCCGCCTCAGCCGCCGCCAGTTCCGCCGGCGCCGAGCGGGCAGACGCATCCGCCGCTGACGGTGCTGCTGCTCGACGACGACTTCGTCGCCGTCAGCAAGCCGAGCGGCCTGCTGGTGCACCGCGACGACCACCATCCCGATGCGCCGGCCGCGCTGCAGACGGTGCGCGACCAGCTCGGCAAGCACCTGTATCCGTTCCATCGCCTCGACCGCGCGACGTCCGGCATCCTGCTGTTCGGCTTCAGCCGCAAGGCGGCGGCGGCGCTGCAGGAGTCACTCGCGGCCGCCGACGCGCACAAGGAGTACCTGGCCCTGATGCGCTATCCGGGCAGCAACCAGGAACTCGGCGCGTCGTGGACCTGCGACCGGCCGCTGCACGGCGACGACGACAAGGCGCGCGAGGCGCGCACCGACTTCACGGTGCTCGAGACCTTCAACCGCTGCGCGCTGGTGCAGTGCCGGCTGTTCACCGGTCGCTACCACCAGATCCGGCGGCACGCCAACCACTGCGGCCGCCACGTCCTCGGCGACAGCACCCATGGCAAGGGCCGCATCAACGCGCTGTTCCGCGAGCGCTACGGCCTCGATCGCCTGTTCCTGCATCTGCAGCGCGTGGTCATGCGCCATCCGACCACCGGTGTGCCTCTAGAGCTCGTCGACCCGATGCCGATGCCCCTCCCTCTCGTCCTGGACCGGCTGCGCGCCGAGGCTGTCCCGAGTTGTCCACCATCGCCTTCCTGAGTCTGGTCAACGACCGCGCGCAGTTCGCCGACTGCCAGGCGTCGTTGCGTGCCATCGCCGAGCCGTTCCCCGAGTGGCTGATGGTCGAGCCCAACAAGCACGGCTGGAACGCCGCGCAGGGGCTGAACCACGGGCTCGAACGGCTGAACGCCGACTGGATCGTCTGCATCCACCAGGACGTGCAGTTCCCCGCGCCGTTCTGGCGCCAGCTGACGACGGCGCTGCGGTCGCTGCCGAGCGACGTCGCGGTCGCCGGCATCGTCGGCTGTGAGGCGAACGGCACCTATCGCGGCCACATCCACGATCCGAACGGCCACTGCTACTGGCCGAGCCTGCCGCACGACGTGGCGGCGCTCGACGAAGTGGTGATCGCCGTGCGCCGTTCGTCGGGGCTGCGCTTCAGCGAGGACGTGCCGGGCTTCCACTGCTACGGCGCCGACTTCTGCTACACGGCGATCGCGAAGGGCCACCGCGTCGTCGCCATCGACGCGCCGCTGGTGCACCTGTCGACCGGCAAGATCGACGCCAGCTACGAGAAGGCGTCGCAGTGGCTGATGGCGAAGTGGGGCGCCAAGTACAAGTGGCTGCTGCCGACGCCGACGATGCTGCTGAAGGACGAAGCGCGCATCGGCTTCTTCGGCCACTTCTGGCAGCGTTGGAACCGCCGCCGCGACCGCCTGCGCCGCAACACCAACGTCTGCAGCGATCCGGAGTGCCGGGCGGCGATGCTCGGCATCTACGACCGCGCGCGGGCCGCCCAGCCGAAGAAGGCGTGAGCACCATGGCGACCAAGTCGGTGCTGATGCTGTGCTACTACTTCCCGCCGTTCGCGCGGTCGGGCGGCATGCGCTCGCTGCAGTTCGGCAAGCGGCTGCAGGCGCGCGGCTGGGACGTCGAAGTGCTCGCCGCCGATCCGTCGTTCTACGCGTCGCCGGTCGATCCGGCGTCGACGGCGAAGGGCTACGAGTCGCTGCCGTGGGCGAAGGTCACGCACGTCGGGCTGCCGCCGGAGAAGCGGCCGAAGGCGCATTCGCGGCGGCGCGAGTTCGTGGCGATGCTGCGCGATCCGTGGCGGCTCGAAGGCGAGATGATGCGCAACTGGGTCGACGCGGCGACCGACGCGGCGCGCACGATCCTGCAGCGGCGGCCGGGCACCGTGCTCTACGTCGGCATGCAGCCGTACGCGGCGGCGCTGGTCGGCCTGTGCCTGCAGCGCGAACTCGGCGTGCGCTGGGTCGCCGACCTCGCCGATCCGTGGACGCTCGACGAAGTCACCGCCTACAGCAGCGTGCTGCACTACTGGCGCCAGCAGGGTGCGTTCCGCTCCGTGCTCCGCCACGCCGACGCCGTGCTGGCGAACACGCCCGACGCCGGTGTGGCGATCGCTGCGTTCGAGCCGCGGGTGCGCGAGCGCATGACGGTGGTGACCTACGGCTACGACCGCGACAACGTGCCGGCCGAGCAGGCGCCGCCTGCGCGCGATGGCGGCCCGTTCGTGCTGTTGCACCTCGGCGCGATCGAGGTCACCGGCGCCGCCGAGCGCCGGCGCAATCCGCTGCGCTACCGCCCGTACACGACCGACGTCGCGGCGCGCGGCACGCATTACCTGCTGCAGGCCCTCGAACTGGTGCGCCAGCGGCGGCCCGAACTGTTCGCGAAGCTGCGGCTGCGCGTGGTCTCGGCGCGCACCGACAACGAGTTCGCCGCCGTGCGCGATCGCGGCATGGCCGAGCAGTTCGAGTGGACCGGCATGCTCGCCAACAAGCTGGCGATGGCCGAGGTCGGCAAGGCGCACGCGGCGCTGCTGCTGCAGCAGGGTGCGCCGGCCGGACATCGGCTGCGCACGGTGCGCGCGAAGTCGTACGAGTACATGGCGATCGGCAAGCCGGTGCTGGCGTGCGTGCCGGGCGGCGACGGCGCCGACTTCATCGCCCGCTACGGGCGCGGCATCGCCTGCGATCCGAGCAGCGCCGAGGCGATCGCCGCCGGCATCGTGCGGCTCTACGACGGCTACGACACGATCGCGCGCGCTCCGGTCGACCGGGCGTTCGTCGAGCGCTTCGAGTGGGGCGCGCTCACCGAGCAGCTCGACCAGGTGATGACGAAGCTGGCGAAGTGATCAGAGCGCGGCCGCGCGCCGCCAGTAGTCGTCCGGCACCACGCGTTCCTGCACGTGCCGGCGGTGCGTCTGCAGGCGACGCGTCAGCAGCGTGCCGGCGTCGATCTGCAGCGAGCCGGAGCGCAGCGGTTCGGCCAGCAGCTCGCCGCTGCGCAGCACGCGCACCGACGCGCCGACGTCGACGAGGTGCGAGTCGCCGGCTGCACGCAGGTTGCTGAGCATGCCGCACAGGCAGAACTCGCGGGTCGTCACGAACACCTTGCTGCGGCCGCGCACCTGCAGCAGGCGCGCCAGGGCTTCGACCTTCACGGTTGCACCGCCGCGGTCGCCGGCGGGTTGTGTGTGCGCGTCATCGCGGCACCACCTGGCGCCAGGGCTCGTTCGCGGCCGCAGCGGTGCCGTCCTGCAGCGCGCGCAGCAGGCGGGCCAGGGCTTCGGCGCCGGCGGCCACGCCGGGGCCCGGCGTCGAGAAGTGGCGTTCGCCGTCCATCAGGAACACGCGCTGCTTCTGCACCGCGGGCAGCTTCTGCCATTCGTCGTGCGCGAGCAGAGCCGGCACTTCGCGCGCGGCGCGTTCGATCGACATCGAACAACCCGCCAGCACGACGACGTCGGGTGCGGCCGCGGTCAGCTCGGCCCAGTCGAGGCGCCGCGACGGCTGGTCCTTGCCGACCAGCACCGGCTCGCCGCCGGCGAGTTCGACCATCTCGGCGATCCACTCGCCCGAGGCCCACAGCGGATCGAACCACTCCAGCACGGCGACGCGCGGACGCTGCGGCAACGGCGGCAGCGCACGAACGGCCTCGAGCCGCCGTTCGAACGCGCGCGCCGCGACCTTGCCGGCGTGCTCGCGGCCGACGGTGGCGCCGACGGTGCGGATGTCGTTGGCGATGTCGGCGAGCGAACGCGGCGACAGCACGACCAGCTGTGCGCAGCGCTCCGCGTCCTTGCCGAGCGTCGTTCCCACCTGCTCCGGAGTCACCGCGCACACCGGGCACAGGCCCTGGCTCAGCACGTGCGTCGGCCGCAGTGCCTTGATCGCCGCTTCGTCGAGTTCGTAGAGCGGCGTGCCGGCGCCGACCGCCTTGCGCAGTTCGTCGTCGATGCGGCCCATCGACCAGGTGTCGCTGTCGATGCGGGTGCGCATCACGCGCGGCAGGCTCTGGCCGTCCGGCTGGCGGCACAGATGCGACAGCGCCACCAGGCTCGCTTCGCCGCCGACGGCGATGGTGATCTCGGTGGCGGCCGGCAACAACGACACGACGCGCACGCGGCCTGCGTTCGGCAAGGTTCCTCCTCCGTAGTTCCAGACGACGGTTTCGCCGCCGTGCAGCCGATGGCGCGCCGGCAGGTTGGGCCCGGGCGCTTCGCCGAGGCGCCAGCTCCAGTAGCGGTCGAGGCGCGGATCGGGGCCGACGCCGTCGATCGACCAGACGTCCTGCGGCGAGCAGCACAGCCAGTCCTGTTCGACGGGCAGCGCCGCGCGCGTCGCGGTGACGACGTCGGCGCCGCGCTCGACGGTGACCTTGCGCACGACGCGTGGGCGATCGCCGAAGTCGACCTCGATGGTGACCTCGACGCGCTGCGCCCGCAACGGTGCGGCCGCGACGGCGACGAGGCACGCCAGGGCGAGCGCCCGGCGGGGATGAGAGAAGACGCGAGAACGGCCCGACCGCGTACTGCGGTCGTGCCTGGGCACGATGTTCGACAACGGAAGTCTCCTGTCCGCGAGAGACCGACCTTCTGCGTCCGGGCCGTCTTCTGACTCGCGCGTCGTCCTCGGCCTGCCCTTCCCGGTCCGTGGACCAGTGGTGACGCAGGCGTCGTCAGCGCTCACAGCGGCGGGACCGTGCGGGATTCACACCACGCTTCCGATACCCGGACGACCGCACGCTACGTTGCATGCCCGCGAGCGGCAAGTTCGCGGTCCTGCCCGTCGTTCCGCAGGTGCCGAACGTGTCGTCGACCGGCGCGTTGGCGTGCCCCGGCATCGCGAGCGCCGGCGCGGCGAGTGCCTCGGCGCGTGCGGCGCGTTCGCAGGCCGCGCAGCGACTGGGTCGCCGCGGTGCGCGCGGTTATGGGGTGGCACCGTCTGCGCTCGGCCTGCCCTGGAGCTCCGCCATTGGCAAGTCCCATGAGGGAACAAGCCCTTGACTGTGGCGAGCCAGCCCCCAAGATGCAGACAAGTCTCTCTGGAAATACGGTGCTACCGAATCAAATCGGTCCGAGCCGTTGGTTAATATTGTGACCCAAGCTCATTCCAAAGCCCAGGTTGCGTCTAGCGAAGCGAAGACGCCGATTCCGGAAGGACGCAAGTCCGAGAGTCAAGCCCACAAGGCCAACTCGCCCTCGCCAAAGGACTCCGGGATGAATCAGAAGAAAAAGTACGCGCTCGCGGGTGGCGGCTACTGCCTCTACGCGCCGCGCTTTCCGCGCTTCCAGGACGCGCCCGGCTTCGCCGACGAGGCGTGCATCGGCAATGCCCTGGTGCCGTCGGTCTTCTTCTTGTCGTTCCTCGAGAACGGTCGCCCGCTGCATCTCAGTCATCGTTCGACCCAGGTCGAGGATGGGCGCGCGACGGTCACGTTCGACGAGCCGGGTGGCCTGAAGGTCGTCGAGAAGCGCTTCGTCACCCAGGACGATCGCTTCGTCAGCGAGCTCGAACTGAACAACACGGCGAAGACCGATCGCGAGATCACCGTCGTCCAATGGACGACGACCGATCCCGAAGGGGAACCGGTGTCGCTCGAGGGCGACAGCTTCCGCATCCGCCGCCTGCTGAAGGACGGCAACAAGGCCGAGGTGCCGGCGGACATCCACTACAACAATCCGGACAGCAAGGGCGCGCGCTGCCTGCAGGCGTACTTCGCCGAGGGCGGCAGCGACCGGCCGGACTTCGAGGAGACGCCCTGGTTCGAGCTCGAGGCGCTGCCGACGCCGCGCGCCAAGCGCCCGATGGAGAAGCCGAGCCCGATCGTCGCCGGCTCGCGCGTCTACTGCGGTCTGTTCCGCCCGGTGCCGCTGAAGGCGGGCCAGAAGGCGGCGCATCGCTTCGAAGCGAACCTGATCTTCAAGGGCAAGGGCATCAACTTCCGCGCGCGTCGCCCCGACACCAAGGACGAGGTCGGCTGGTCGTCGTTCTGGGAGAAGGTTCCGAAGTTCCAGTGCGACAGCAAGGAACTCGAGCGCGTGGTCCGTCACCGCTTCGAGCTGCTCTACCTGCTGCGCCAGCCGCACGGTGCCGGCCTGTTCTCGTCGCCGTCGGTGTGCGAGGGCAACGGCCCGTTCCACCAGCCGTCGAGCTTCACCACGCCGGCGATCATGCGCGAGGCGCGGTGGCTGCAGGATCCGACGCTCGCGCGCGGCTGCCTGAAGGCGTTCTTCGAGAACATCCACCACAACGGCCAGGTGCCCGGTCGGCTCTACATGACCGGCACCGACCCGAACGACTTCTTCCACGCCGACTGGGGCGGTGGCTTCGAGGCGCTCGACGCCATCCACCCGGACAAGGCGACGAAGAAGGCGGTGCTGATGGCGATGCAGCGCTACGTGAAGTGGCTCGCCAACAACCGCGATCCGGAGGGCAGCGGCCTCACCGACATCGTCAACCACTTCGAGGCCGGCCAGGAGTTCTCGCGCCGCTACACGGTGATCGACGACAAGGCCGACCGCGCCATCGAGTTCACCGAGCAGTTCCGGCTGAAGGGCATCGACGCGTCGGTGTTCCGCTACCGGATGGTGAAGTGGCTCTACAAGGTCGCCGAGGAGATCCAGGAGAAGGCGATGGCCAACCGCTTCCAGGCGGAGGCCGAGGTCATCCTGGACACCATCCGCAAGAAGATGTGGGACGAGAAGGCGGGTCTGTTCATGGACCTCGACCCCGACAACCGCCGCAAGACCAACGTCAAGGCGGCTGTCGGCTTCTACCCGCTCGCGACCGACATCCCGAACCAGAAGCAGGTCGATCGCATGCTCGACACGCTGAGCGACCGCGAAGAGTTCTGGACCAAGTACCCGGTCCCGAGCATCTCGGTCAGCGACTCGACGTTCGACGGCACCGGCCGTTGGAAGGGCACGCGCAAGAACTGTCCGTGGAACGGCCGCGTCTGGCCGGTCATCAACACGCACATACTCGAAGGCCTGACCTACTGGGCCGAGCGCGGCAACAAGCGCGCGCAGAAGCTCGCCAACGAGCTGCTGAAGAAGACGGTGACGATGTTGAGCGGCGCGTGCGAGGGCGGCGAGACGCCGAACTCGTTCGAGCACTACCACCCGGAGACCGGCGTCGGCTCGCGCTATCGCGGCGTCGACCTCTACCTCAACGCGTTCGTGCTCGACAACATCTTCCGCATCGCCTGCGGCTTCGCGATCCGCTACGGCGAGGTGCAGGACGATCCGCTCGGCGAGGCGATCGACTTCAAGCTGCAGGGCATGCCGCTCGGCAACAAGATCTACGACGTCGACCGCAAGAACGGTCGGCTGCGCGTGCAGCAGCAGTGACGAGGCGCGGGGTCGCCTTCGGGCGGCCCCGGCCCTGCGCCAGCCCCTCGGCTCGCCCTACCAAGGAGGGATCAAGGTCCGGCGCCTCACCCGCACCAAATGCAACCAGGATTGCACTTGGGTGAACTGTATGCAATCCTGGCTGCATGTGGAGCAGGCCAGAGTGGATCGATCGCATCGAGGCGGCGTGGTCCCGCAGGAGCATCGTCTGGCTCGTGGGAGTCCGTCGCACCGGCAAGACAGTCCTCTGCCAGAGCCTTCCCTCCGTCCGCTACCTCGACTGTGAGCTCCCCAGCGTCCGTCGTCAGCTCGCGGATCCCGAGGCCTTCTTGGCCAGCGTCGGGAGTGGGCGCGTCGTGCTCGACGAGATCCATCGGCTCGATCAGCCCGCAGAACTGCTGAAGGTGGCTGCCGACCACTTCCCTGGCGTCCGCATCGTCGCGACCGGTTCGTCGACCCTCGGCGCTTCGAGTCGGTTCCGTGACACCCTTGCTGGTCGCAAGGAGGAGGTCTGGCTTTGTCCCATGACCATGCAGGACGTGGCTGCCGCTTCCGGCACGCTCTCGCAGCGTCTTGCCCATGGCGGTCTGCCGCCGTTCTTTGCGGCCGCCGCGAGTGACGATCGAGACTACCAGGAGTGGATCGACGCCTACTGGGCCAAGGACATCCTGGAGCTGTTCCGGCTCGAGCGCCGCCGCTCCTTCCAGAAACTGCTCGAGCTGCTCCTGGTGCAGAGTGGCGGCATCTTCGAAGCCAACTCGCTGACCTCACCCTGTGAGATCAGTCGGACGACCATCGCGAACTACCTGGCGGTGTTGGAAGCGACCTTCGTGATGCACGTGGTGCGGCCGTTCAGCGGCAACCCGAGCCGCGAAATCGTCTCGGCGCCGCGCGTCTACGGCTTCGACACCGGGTTCGTGCGCACGTTCCGCGGTTGGGTCGAGCTGCGAAGCGAAGACGAAGGCGTGTTGTTCGAGCACCTCGTGCTCAACGAGCTGTATGCAGCCATGCAGCGCCGAACGGTTCAGTACTGGCGTACCAAGCGCGGCGACGAGGTCGACTTCGTGATCGCGGAACGCGGCGCCGACCCCGTCGCGATCGAGTGCAAGCGACGGGCGGACGACTTCGATCCAAAGGCCCTGAAGGTCTTCCGTGGCCTCCATCCGCGGGGGCGGAACTACCTCGTGGCGATGGATGTGGTCGATCCCTACGAGCGTCGATTCGGCGATTTGCTCGTCGAGTATGTCGGACTCCAGGAGCTGGTGCGCAGGGCGGTTCCTGGGAAGGCGCGGAGATGATCCTCTCCCGAGCGTCGTCCGCTGACCTGGGTGTGGTCGCCGCGCTTGGTATCCTGCGTCGGTGATCACCCTCGCCGACGTCCGCGCCGCCGCCGAACGCATCCGTGGCCACGTGCACCGTACACCGGTGCTGACCAGCGCCACGCTCGACCGCGAGCTCGCCGCGCACGTGTTCTGCAAGGCCGAGAACCTGCAGAAGGTCGGCGCCTTCAAGGCGCGCGGCGCCTGCAACGCGGTGTTCGCGCTCGACGATGCGGCAGCGGCGCGCGGCGTCATCACGCACAGCAGCGGCAACCACGCGGCGGCGCTGGCCTACGCGGCGCGGAAGCGCGGCGTGCCGGCGCGCGTCGTCATGCCGGAGACAGCGCCGCGGGTGAAGGTCGACGCGGTGTGCGGCTACGGCGCCGAGGTCCGCTTCTGCAAGCAGACCGAACGCGACGCCGTGTGTGCCGCGTGGCAGCAGCAGACCGGCGCGACGATGGTGCACCCGTTCGAGAACCTGCACGTGATCGCCGGCCAGGGCACCGCCGCGCTCGAACTGCTCGAGGACGTGCCCGACCTCGACGTCGTGGTCGCGCCGGTCGGCGGCGGCGGACTGTGTGCGGGCACGGCGGTGGTCGTGCGCTCGTTGCGCCCCGCGGCGCAGATGCTCGGCGCCGAACCGAAGGCGGTCGACGACGCCGCGCGTTCGATGGCGACCGGCGTGCGGCAGCCGCGCGTCGACGGCGCGGTCACGTGGGGCGACGGCCTGATGACCGGGCTCGGCGAGCCGAACTTCGCGCTGATGCAGAAGCACGCGGTCCGCGTCGTCACCGTCGACGAGCAGGCGATGGTCGACGGCTCGTGCTTCTTCCTGCAGCGGATGAAGACCGTGGTCGAGCCGAGTGCGGCGACCGTGCTGGCGGCGATCCGCGCGATCGCCGGCGAACTGCGCGGCGCGCGCATCGGGCTGATCCTCAGCGGCGGCAACACCGACTTCACCTGGCTGCCGCGTTGATCGTGCGCGTGGTCGCGCCGTCCGGGCCTCAGGCGGTGGCCCAGGCGCCGATCTGCCAGACCATCAGCGCCAGCGTCGGGCCGATCATCACCAACGCGAGGCGGTCGAACGGGGCCGGCTGCAGTTCGCCGTCGGCGTCGCGCTGCGGGTTGCCGGGCAGCGCGTCGAGCAGCACCGCGTCGCCCGTGCCAGGGTCGTAGACCACGGTCTCGGCCGCATCGTCGGTCAACGTCTCCGGCCGGTGCGTGCGTGCGACGGTCGTGCGGGTGCGGCCCTGGCCGTCGAGGAAGCGGAACGTCATCGCCTGCACGCGGCGGCCGTTGATCGTCGTGTTCGTCGGCTGGCGGTCGACCAGCGTCGCCGCCGCCACTTCGCCGTGCACCAGCAGGCGCAGGCGGCGCGCGTTGCGCCAGACGCCGAACGACACCAGCAGGCCGCCGACGATCGGCAACAGCACGACCAGCTGGGCGCCGGCCGGCAGCATGTGCGTGTCGAGGCCGACGATGCGCATCGGCGCTGCCGGCGTGCGTGCGATCTCGACTTGCACCTCGCTGCCGGGTTCCGGCACGTTGCCGGCGCTGCCTCGGTAGCTCAGACCGTAGCTGCGGCCGGTCAGCACGCGGTCGCCGGCTCGCACCTCGAAGTGCACGGCGATCACGTCGTTCTTGTTGATGCGCACGTTGGTCTCCTCCGTGCGCACCACCTTGCCGACGACGCGCTGCACCGGCCCGGCGAACGGGTCGCCGAACAGCGGTGCGGCGATCGCGCCGAACACCGTGGTGAACACGAGGCCGAACGCGAGCAGGACCCAGCCGATCGGCGGCAGCACGCCGCCGAACAGCACGACGAGGCGCAGCGACCATGGCACCGTGCGTGGCGGGCGGGCGAGCGTGGCGTTCTCCATCGCCGCACTCTACCGCGCGCCCTCCGTCGGCTACCTGTGAGGATCGTGCGGCTGCATACTCGGCTCGATGAGTGCTTCCGCCCCCTCGATCGTCGACCTCGCCTTGCGTTTCGTCGGCCGGGCCGTGTCCGGCGACTTCCAGACCCACCGAGCGGCCGAGGACGAACGGCAGCAGCTCGCGGCGGCACCGCAGCCGGTCACCGACGCGCTGGCGCAGGACTACGTGGTCTGGCGGCGCGCGGCGTTGTGGGTCGGCGGCGTGCTGCTGGCGCTCAGCGCCCTGATCGCGGTGGTCGAGCATCGCTCGGTGGCCGAGCAGATCGTCCATGCCCAGGCAGCTGCGGCCGGGCAGCAGCTCGCCGGAGTCGAGTTGCAGCAGGTGATGACGCAGATCGTCGAGGGCTTCGGCAAGCACAACCTGTCGATCGTCGACGGCCTCCAGCAGTTCCTGCTGGTGGTGAAGTTGGCCGTCGCGACGCTGGCGCTGACCGCGGCCTGGCAATGGTCGCGCGTCAAGCGTTCGCGGTCGCTGGCCCGCTGGGGCTGGCTCGTCGTCGTCGTGCTGCCGCTGCTGGTCGCGGCCTGGCCGTGGTCGTCGTCGCTCGACTTCACGCACCTCGACGACCGCAACCAGTTCGGGCAGGCCGTGCAGCAGAGCAAGTTGGTCAAGCAGCAGGTCGCGCTGGCGATCGCCGCCGTGCTGATGACCACGATCGCGCCGAAGCTGATCGCGCTGTTCCCGGGCATCATCCGCAGCTCGCTCGCCCTGAAGACGTTGTTGCCTGAGGCGGCCGCACCGGGCTGGCTGACGGTCGTGTTCGCGCCGTTCCTGGTCGGGTTCCTGCTGCTCGTCGTCTGCCTGCTGAGCCAGGTGCAGGGCAGCTGGATGCTGCTGGGTGGCATCGGCGCGCTGATCTTCGGCCCGGTTCTCTACGTGCGCCGCGCCGCCGAACTCGTGCGACCGCACTCGGGCGAGGAGATCGGCACCGTCGTCGGCGGCATCCGCCGGACGGCCGGGCTGACGACGCTCGTCGGCATCGGCCTGCTGACGCTCTACCTGTTCGACCTCGACGACGTCTCGTGGACCGCGGCGATCCACATGCTGCTGGAGGCCGGGGGCGGCATCTTCCTGACGATGGTCGTCATCAGCGACGTCACGTTGGCGCTGCTCGCCTACAGCCAACGACTCAACGCGACGTTCCAGGGCTCGGCGTTGCGTGCGCAGTACGAACAGCGCCTGCAGGCGTTGGCCGGCGCCGGCCTGACCGACGTGCAGAGCGCGCTCGGCGTCAAGGATCTCGACGACCTGCGCAAGCTCGGTCAGGCCTGAACGAGTCGGCCGGCGAGTGCTCCCAGCAGGTCCATCGTGCTGACCAGGCCGACCAGGCGGTTGCGATCGACGACCAGCACGCGGTGCACGCGGTGGTCGACCATGCGCGCGGCGATGTCCGACAGCAGTGCGTTGCCGCCGCAGCTGACGACGTCGGTCGTCATCACGTCGCCGGCGCACGGCTCGCCGTCGAGGCGCTGGAACGCCACCGTCTCGGTCTCGTCGACTTCGTCGTCGAACGTGTCCGGATCGGCGTCGGCCGGCAGTTCGTGGTCGTCGGCGTAGCGGCTCACGACGTCGCGCATCGACACGATGCCGAGCACGTGGTCGTCGTCGTCGAGCACCGGCACGGCGCTGATCTGGGCGTCGACCAGCACGCGTTCGACCTCGCGCAGCGGGTCGCTGGCGTGCACCACGACCAGTTCGCGTTGCATCACGTCCTTGGCGCGCATCTGGTGGAACTCGTGGACGGCGGAAGGAACGGCTGTCGTGGTCTTCATCGGGATCGCCTCTCTGCAGCGAACCCAGCCCCAGGTCTGCTAGTTTCATCTCCCGGGCCACGGTGGCCCATCTGCGGATGGCCGCCCCGTCCGCGGCGCACCATCGTCTACGCCGCGGGTGGGATGCCCGCGTCTCTCGAGGTTCCCATGCCAGGCATCGTTCTCACCACGGATCTCTCCGACGAGTCGAAGCGCGCGTTCGCGCCAGTGCGGGCCCTGGCGGCGCGGCTCGGGCTGTCCGTCACCTTGCTGTCGGTGCTCGAAGACCTGCCGTTCGAACCCACCGCCGGGGGTCTGATGGCGGTCTACCCGGACCGCACGCAGGTGAAGCGCGACTGGGAGACCGCGATGCAGGCGGCGGCGGACGCGTTCGGCCGCGACGTCTGCAAGCAGGCGGTCGTCGTCGAAGCCGCCGACGTGCCGCGGGCGATCGTCGAGTACGCGCACGCGCAGAAGGCCGACTACATCGCGATGGCGACGCACGGCCGCACGGGCTTGCGGCGGCTTCTGCTCGGCTCCGTCGCCGAGCAGGTCGTGCGCCACGCGCACGTGCCGGTGTTGCTGTATCCACCGAGCGCCTGAACGCCCGGCGGTGGCGGCGACCGCCCGCCGGTCCGCCGGTCCGGCGATCAGCGGCCGGCGCTGCCGACCAGCGCTTCGATCGCCAGCCGTTCCTTCGCGATCGCCGCGGTCAGCACTTCGCGGCCGTCGGTGGTGCAGACCACGTCGTCCTCGATGCGGATGCCGCCGAAGCCGCGGCCGCTGTTCATGGTCAGGAAGCGCTCGGCGCGCGCGAAGTCGACCTGGCCCTTGAACTGCTTCTTGAACGCGGGGTCGCGCAGGATCGCCGGCACGAAGTAGATGCCCGGCTCGATGGTGACGCACATGCCGGGCTGCAGGTCGAGGTCGAGCCGCAGGTAGCCGGTGCCGAACTGTTCGCTGCGCTTGCGACCGCGCGCGTAGGCGACCTGGTCGCCGAACGCTTCGAGGTCGTGCACGTCGAGGCCGAGCAGGTGGCCGACACCGTGCGGGAAGAACATCGCGTGTGCGCCGTTCTCGACCAGCGCGTCGACGTTGCCCTTCATCAGGCCCATCTGCACGAGGCCGTCGGTCAGCACGCGCGCCGCCAGCATGTGCACGTCGCGGTAGCGCATGCCGGGCTTCACCGCGTCGATCGCCGCCTTCTCGGCCGCGAGCACGATGTCGTAGACCTCGGCCGCCTCCGGCGAGAAGTGGCCGCTGACCGGCCACGTGCGCGTGACGTCGCTGCAGTAGCCGCTCGGCGCCTCGGCGCCGGCGTCGAGCAGCACGAGGTCGGTGTCGTGCAGCAGGTTGCCGTGTGCGTGGTTGTGCAGCACCTCGCCGCGCACCGACAGGATCGTGTTGTAGGCCGGCACGCAGCCGTGCCGCGCGAACGTGCCCTCGACGTGGCCGACCAGCTCCTGCTCGCGGATGCCGGGGCGCGTGTGCGCCATCGCCGCCGTGTGGGCGAGGCGCGTCGTCACCGCCGTCAGGCGCATCTCGGCGAGCTCCTCGGGCCGCTTGAAGTTGCGCAGCTCGGCGATCGTCGCCACCAGTGCTGGATCGGCGACCTTCTGGTTGTCGTGGAAGTCGAGCCGTTCGCCGGTGATCGCCAGCGCCTCGGCGGTCGCGCGCGGATCGGCGATCGCGACCGTGCGCAGTGCGCGCTTGCCGACCTTCTTCGCCACGAACGCCGCCAGCTCGCTGCGCTTCTGCACCGCGGTCACGCCGTAGGCCTTCTTGACGTCGGCGAAGCTCGGCACCGGTCCGTGCCACAGCGCGTCGGCCTGCGTGCGTTCGTCGAGGAACAGCGTCACCGAGCCGTCCTTCGGGTCGAACAGCGCGGCGGCGTTGGGTTCGACCTCGGGGAAGAAGAACAGGAACGTGCTGTCGGCGCGGTACGGGCTCCAGTTCGCCGGGTAGTTGCGGGAGATCCAGCCACCGGCCATCAACAGGACGGGGCCGTCGAGCGCGGCCAGGAACTCGGCGCGGCGCGCCTTGTGGTGCGAGGGGTGCGGCATGACGGAGCCAGCGTAGGCAGCCCGCGGACCCGGCGCATGCGCCGAGCAGCGAAGTCCGGCGCTTCGGGAGTTCGGGGACGGGCGGTACCGTCGTGGTGCGCCACTGTGGTCGCCACACCGACCGACCCGAAGCTCCTGATGCAACGCTCCGCTCTCGTCGTCGTCCTCCTCCTGCTCGCGCTCGTCGGCGCGGGCGCTGTCTGGCTGCTGCAGGGCAGCGACCCCATGGCGGTGCCGGGCGCCCAGGCCAGCGAACCAGGGGCTGCGGCCAAGCCGGTGGCGGCGACACCGGCGCAGGCGGAAGGACCGCGCAGCGACCTGGCGGCGGCGAGCGCCGGTGGCGATGCCGCGGCCCGCGAACGCGCCGCCTTGCCAGCCACCCCGGCGAACGGCGAGCGCTACTTCGTCCGCGGTCGTCTGGTCGACCGCCAGGGAGCGCCGCGTGCCGGCGTGGACCTGCAGGTCGAGGACTGGGCGGCGGCGGACCTCGAGTTCGACGTCGTGCCCGCCGAGCTCTTGGGCCTGCGCTCGCCCGACGAGGCGAAGAAGCTGCCGAGCTGGCGGACCGGTGCCGACGGCCGCTTCGAGATCCCGCTGCCGCGCGGCCGCGACGGCACGCTGCGCCTCGTCGACCAGGAACTGGTGTTCGCCGGTCCGACTCCGTACCTGCGCAGCAAGAAGGGCGACCAGGATCTCGGCGACCTGCGCGTGCTGCGCGCCGCGGGGATCGCCGGCGTCGTGCAGGATGCCGGTGGCGCCCCGGTCGCCGACGTCAAGGTCGGCGGCGGGCTCGGCGACTTCATGTTCCGCGGCGATCGCCAGGCCACGACCGACGCGCAGGGGCGCTTCCGCCTCGCCGGCCTGCGTCCCGGCAAGTGGCTGCTGCGCACGGCGTCGAGCCGCTTCCTGCCGACGATGCTCGAAGTCGAACTCGGCGAGGAACAGACGCGCGAGGACGTCGTCCTGGTGGTGAAGCCCGGTCAGGCGATCGCCGGCCAGGTCGTCGACGAACGCGGTGTCGGCGTCGCCGGCATGAAGGTCGGCAGCCAGCGCAAGGAAGCGCGCGGCGCGATGGAGATCGAACGCTTCACCGCCGACGAAGCGACCACCACCGACACGAACGGCTACTTCACGCTGTCCGGTCTCGGCGACGACGCGGTCACCGTGCGCACGCACGGCCCTGGCCACACCAGCGCGCGCGCGGCCGAGGTGCAGGTCGGCACCGGCAACCTGGTGCTGCAGGTGCAGCGCTGCGGCGCGATCGAGGGCGTGCTGCGCTCGGCCGACGGCAAGCCGATCGCGGACAGCATCGTGCGCGTCGCGGTGCCGGGCGTCGACGTCGGCTTCACCCAGGAGATGGGCGAGGAGTTCGATCCGCTGGGTGGCGACAACTTCCGCGGTGTGCGCACCGCGGCCGACGGCACGTTCCGGCTCGACAACGTGCGGCCCGGCAGCGTCGCGGTCGCCGCCAACGGTGCCGGCCATCGCCGCGTCGTGCAGCGCGACGTCACCGTGCAGCCCGGCCAGACCACGCGGGGCGTTTCGCTGCTCGCCGAGCGCGGCACGGTGGCGACGGTCACCGTCGTCGATCCCGACGGCAAGCCGGTCGCCGGCGCCAAGGTCGAAATCAAGCGGCCGCAGGCGCGGCGGCAGGAGGGCGGCAACGTGATGACCGCGCGCGTCGCCGTGGCCGAGGTCGCCGACTCCCCGAACGTCGTCATCGACGGCGGCCAGGCGCTCGGCACCGGCACGACCGACGACCAGGGCATCGCCACGATCGCCGGCCTGCCGGCGGTGCAGGCCGAGGTCGTCGCCCAGCACGCGAACTTCGCCGCGTCGCTGCCAGCACCGTTGTCGCTGCCGCCCACCGGCGGCGTCGAGGTCGGCGTGGCGCTGCGCAAGGCGGCGTTCGCCGAGATCGCCGTCGTCGACACCGCGGGGGCGCCGGTGACCGCGATCCAGGTCGAACTGCGCAGCGCCGACGAAGCGCGCGGCGACGTGCTGAAGACCGAAGCCACCGACGGCGAAGGGCGCGTTCGTTTCGGGCCGCTGCCGGCCGGCGCCTACGTCGCCAAGCTGTTGCGCAAGCCGGCCGCGCAGCGCTTCGGCGACTCGATGATGACGTTCGGCGGCAACGGTGGCGAGATCCCGGGCTCGGCGCAAGCGCTGCAGCTGGTCGGTGGCGAGACGACGAAGCTGACGATGCAGCGCCCGGTGGCGACGACGCTGCGTGGGGTCGTGACCGGCGTCGACGGCCCGGCCGCCGACTGCGAGATCGAGTTGACCTCGCGCGAAGCAGTGGGCTTCGAGATCCCCGGCGGGGCGGTTGGTTCCGCCACGACCGCGGCCGACGGCACGTTCGCGATCGAGGACGTGCTCGCCGGCGACTACACGCTGCGCTACGGCAAGGCGAAGCAGCGCGTGAAGTGCACGCAGGACGTCAGCGTGCCGCCGAACGTCGCCGAGTTCCGCCAGGACCTGGCGCTGCACACCGGCAAGCTGCGCGCGCAGGTCGTGCTCGCCGGCAGCGGCGAACCGATCGGCGGCGCCGAGGTCGAGGTCGTTCCGGCGAAGAAGGAAGGTGGGGAAGCGCGCCGCGAACAGCGCGTGATGATGATCACGATGGGCTCCAGCGAGGGCGGCGGTGGCAGCGACATGACGACGATGTCGGTCGGCGGCACGCAGGTGCGCAGCGGCTCGGACGGCATGGTCGAGATCGACGACGTGCCGGTCGGCGAATGGTCGCTGCAGGTGACGCACAGGAAGTTCGCGCCGGTGACGTCGAAGCCGCTGACCGTCGTCGAGCGCCAGACCACCGACGCCGGGCGCGTCGAGCTCGCCGCCGCCGGCTTCGTGCGCGGCACCGTGCTCGGCAGCGACGGCAAGAAGGTCGGCCTCGCGCTGGTCACGCATCGTGCGATCGGCACCGAGGACTGGTCGGCGCCGCAGCCGGCGATGGGCGGCAACTTCCGCCTCGCGTCGCTGCCGGCCGGCCGCCACGAGCTGCGCGCGCAGGAGCTGACGCAGGACGGTGCCGAGCGCTTCTCGCCGGTCGTCGAGGTCCAGGTCGTCGCCGGGGAGACCGCGACCGCCGAGCTGCGCCTGCCGGCGCGCTGAGTTCGCGTCAGGTCGCGCTGCGGCTACGGGCGCTGGCGTTGCGACCAGGCTGCCGAGATCGCGTTGGCGCGGGCCTCGTGCAGGGCGCTGCGGAAGCGTTCGAGGTCGTCGGCGTGGCGCTCGCGCAGTGCCGCTGCGTCGACGGCGCCGCAGGTCGCGCGCAGCCAGTGCAGGTCGGCGACAACCTGGTTCGCGAGTGCTTCGCCGGTGTGCGCCAGGCCGAGGCGTCCCGCCGAATCGGCGGCGAGGGCCAGCGCGAACAGTTCGACCGGGTAGTCCTTGCCGCGGAAGAACTGGTCGTAGAGGCCTGCGAGCGTGCCCGCACGCAGCTTGGGGAACTGGCGAACGAGCACGTGCAGTTCGCAGACGTGCTTCGCCAGCGACTGTCCCCGCTGGTCGATCAGCGACGGCCAACGCGCGAGCAGCGCCTCCACGTGCGGTACGCCGTCCTCTTCGTGCCCGATGTGCTGCGGCAGCGCGCTGGCGTCGGTGTAGCCCTTGCCGAGGTCGTGGCACAGCGTCGCGATCAGTACCGTCAGGCGGTCGCGTTCGTCGAGGTGCCGCGTGTTGGCGGCGGCCCATTCGAGCGCGAGGATCAGATGCAGCGCCTGCGACACTTCGGGGTGCCAACGCTGCGGCCCTGCCGGTCGGCCATCGAACTGGCGATCGAGTTCGGGCGACAGCGTCGCAAGCAAGCCGTCTTCGTGCAGTTCGAGCAGGCAGCGGCCGGGCGAACGGCACTTGCAGAGCATCGCGCGCAGTTCCAGCGCGACGGCCTCGCGCGGCAGCGACAGCAGAATCCGGGGATCGAGATCGAGGTTGCGGATCTCGTTGTCGAGCGCGAACTCCAGCTCGTGGGCCTTCCGGTAGTAGCGCAGCCAACGGATGGCATGCTCACGGACACGATCGGCGGGGTGGCCGACCGGCACGATGCGACGGCTCTGCCAGTGCGCGAGGCCGTGATGCGGATCGTGCACCTGCTCGTCGGCGATCGTGACCGCGATCGCGCCGATCGTCATGTCGCGTTCGGCGAGGTCGGCGTGCAGTCGTTCGCGCAGCGGGGCGTCGACGTTCGGCCCGCGGTAGCTGGTGATCTCGAGGCGAAGACCGCCGACCTTCAGCGCCAGCGTGCCGCGATCCTGGTTGCCGACCGTCGTCGGCACGAACATGCCGTGCTGCTGCAGCAGGGCGGTGCCGGCTTCGGGCGCCAGCGCCCAGGCGAGGTCGAGATCGACCGGGTTCGGGCCGGCGATGCCTGCAGCGCGGCATGCATGGGCCAGCGCCTGCGAACCGACGATGGCGACGCCGAGCTCGCGCGCGCACAACCATGGCGCGTGCTGGCGCAGGAACGGCAGCGGGGCGAAGGGGGCGTCGGCGGCGGGGGCGGTCACTTCTGCGGATTCTTCTTCAACCACAGCTTCGCCGCCTCGCCGTTCTCGAACTTCTGGCCGGTGATCGCCTCGAGCGCATCGGCGACGCGCGGACGCCACGCTTGCCACGCCTTCCACCGCGCTTCCCAGTAGTCGGCCGGTGGGTTGTCGGCGGCGTCGACGTCGAGTGGCTTCGGCTCGTCGAAGTTGCGCAGCAGCAGCGGCAGCGCCTGCTTCTCGCGATGCACCTTCACCAGCTCGAGGATCGCCTCGTGCAGCGGCAGGCACTCCTGCGCGTAGCTGCGTTCGAACAGCGGCTCGATGTCGGCCCAGCACGTCTTGTCGTAGCCGCAGCGCTGGATGCCGCGCACCAGCTCGGCCTGCACCATCGGGTCGGTGACCTTCGGGTTCTTCAGCAGCTTCTTGATCGCGGCCAGCGCCTCGGCCGGCGTCTGTTCGACCAGCAGCTCGACCGCGCGCTTCTGCAGCAGCGGCGACTTGTCGGTGCCGGCGATCGTGGTCAGCGCCGGCACGATGGTCTTGTGACGGCCGGTGCCGAACTGGTCGAGCGCCTGCAGCCGGTCCTCGAACTTGCTGCTGTTCTTGACCTTGTTCCAGGCGTCGAGCACCGCCTTGGCGCTCTTGTCGTCGAGCGCCTTGCCGGCGTCCTTGCCCTTCTCGGCGCTCGCTTCCTTCGCCGCCGGTGGAACGGGGCGTTTGTCGGCTGGACGCGGGTCCTGCCAGAGCACGACGCAGGCGAAGAGGGCGGCGAGCATCGGGCCGATGATAGCCACGAACGGCGAACGCGAGGTGTCGGAGAACTCGCCACGGCGGCAGGCACGAGCCGGGGAGCTGCCCTTCAGGCGCGCCATGGCAACGGCCGATCGGATCGGCATGCGCGCCCTCCGTTCGCTGCTGTTCGTCCTGCTCGCCCCGCTGGCCGGCTGTCTCGAGATGGAGCAGACGGTCACCATCGCCGGCGATGGCAGCGGCACCCAGCAGCTGAAGATGGGCATCCGCGAGTCGACGCTGAACGACCTGGTGCGCGCCAGTTCGGCCGCCCAGCTGGGCGCGGCGCCGAACCCGAAGGCCTTGTTCGACAAGGACCTGGCCGGCGCCGAACTGAAGGAGGCCGGCATGGTGCTGAGTGCCCACACGAGCAAGCTCGAGGCCGGCAAGCGCACCTTGGACCTGACGGCGACGTTCCCGAACTTCGCCGCCCTGGGGAAGACGCCGCTGTGCGGCAGCATGGCCGAGTGGGTGCTGACCGCCGGGCCGAAGGAAGGCACCGCCAAGCTGACGCTGTATCCGCAGGGCAAGACGGCGTGGCAGGAGGCCCGGGCGAAGGCCGAGTCGATGAGCAAGGAGCCCGATGCGGTCGCTGCCGCGTTCTTCCAGAAGAAGCAGGAGCAACTGACCGGGCTCGACCTGACGGTGCGCTTCCAGCTGCCGGGCGACGTGCTGCTGTGGACCGCGAACATGGAGAAGACCGGTGATCGCGAGGTCACCGCGCGCATCACGGCGGAGCAGATCAAGACGCCGCAGGACCTGGTGCGTCGGCTGGCGCCGCGCTTCGAGGTCGTCTTCGACGCCAAGGGCTGCAAGCTGCCGCTGCAGTAGGGGACGAGGCGTGACGAGCGACCGCATGCCGTCGGCGTGGTTCTCGCGCGGCGCCGCACGGCGCGCGAGGATGCGGCGATGATCGCGTTCGCGCGCTGGTTCTTCGCGTTGTTCGGCGGGGCGCTGCTCGGGGCCGGACTCGTGCTGCACGGGCAGGTCGCCGTCGCGCGGGTCATGCGGCAGCAGGTGCAGGACACGTTCTTCCTGTGGCGCGCGATCGGCGAGGCGACGTTCGCGCTGCAGGGCGACGACGTGCGCATCGCGCTGTGGCTGAACGAAGTGCCGGAGTCGGCGATCCGCGATTCCGACCGCGCCGCGTGGATGCTGGTGATCGTCGGCTCGCTGGTCGGCGTCACCGGGCCCCTGCTGCGGCGGCCGGCGGGCAAGCCCGGCAAGTCGGGCGGCAAGGCGCCGCGCGCGGCCTGAGCGCCGCGGGCGCCGTGTGGCTCAGAGTTCCTTGAACACGCCGCCGTTCTCCTCGGCGAGCTTCTTCATCAGCTTCAGCGGCGTCATCGACATCTGTGCCTCCATGCGCCGCACCTCCTCGGGCGAAGCGGAGCTGATGAACACCGTGTTGATGCGCACCTTCGCCGAGCGGTTGGTCTCCTTGACCACGCGCACGATCTCGGCCGGGTCGATCACGTCGCCGAGGTTCGGCGCGCCGTCGGACAGCACGAACAGTTCGTCGATGTTCGCGCCGTAGCGCTGCCCCTGGACCTGGAACTTGATCTTCAGCGCCTCGTCGAGGCCGCTCCACAGGTTGGTGCCGCCGTCGGCGCGCAGGCCGTCGACGTGCTTCTTGAAGCGCTCGCGGTTCTTCTCGTTCGCCGGCACCAGGTCCTTGTTCCACAGCTCCGGCTTCGGGTTGCCGTTGAAGGTGATCAGGTTGAACATCGCGTTCGGCGCCAGCGCGTCGATCGCCGCGCGCAGCTCGCGCTTGGCGAAGTCGAGGCGGATCGACTGCTTCTTCTTCTTGTCGGTCGTCTCCTCTTCCATCGGCCACATCATGCTGCCGGAGAGGTCGAGCACGAACACGACGCGCGTGCCCTGCACCGGGATGCCGCAGAACGTCGCCGCGCTGGTGGCGCCGCTGCTCGGCTTCTCCTTCTTCTCCTGCACCGTGACCTTGTCCTTCTCGCTGTCCCAGAAGGCGCGCCACTTCGCCGGCTGGTCGGCCGGGATCACGGCGCCGGTCATCCCGACCAGCACTTCGTGCGTCTGGAACAGCAGCAGTCCGGAGAGCACGCCGGACTTCACCAGTTCGGGATGCGCGGCGAAGCGCTCGAGCACGCCGATCAGCGCCGGGATCGCCTCGGCCGAGCGGAACTCGTCGAGCAGCTTGACCATCGCCATGTCGGCGCGCCACGTGGCGCGGCCGAGCGCTCCGGCGGCGGCGCGCACCGCGAGGCGCACGCTGTCGGGCAGCACGGGTGCCTTGGGCGCACCTTCCGCCGGTTTCGCCTTCTCCTCGCCCGGCTTGGCCTCGGTCGCCGGCTGGGTGTTGGCGTAGCCGGTGTAGAGCTCGCGCAGGGCGTTGCCGATGGCGACGAGCGCCACGTCGCTGGTCTCCGTCGGCTTCTCGAGCGCCGCGATCAGCGCCTTCGCCGCCGCGTCGTCGCTCAGCTCGCCGAGCGCATCGGCGGCGTGCGCGCGGACGTTCTCGTCGGCGTCCGCGAGCAGCGTCTCGAGCACCGGGCGGAACGCCGCGTCGTGCAGGCGGCCCATGGCGCGGATGGCGGCGAGGCGCGTCGCCAGCATGCGCGCCTTCTCGACCTTGATCTCGCCGCGTGCGCACTTGGCCAGTTCTTCACGCGGCGCCCCGACCGGCAGCTTGGCCAGGGCTTGTTCGCCGGCGTTGCGCACCTCGAGCGGCGCCATCTCCAGCGTCAGCTTGCCCTGTTCGAAGCCGATGGCCGCGACCTCGACCAGCGCCTGCGCCGCCTCGGCGGTCTCCAGCTTCAGCACCGCGGCGAGGATCGTCTCGAGGTCGCCGGCCCAGGTCTGGATGCCGGTGGCGTTCTTCGCCACCAACCCGAACCGCGCGGCGATCGAGTCCTTGCCGATGTTCTCGGGCGAGCGGAAGTCGATCTTGCCGGCGCGGTAGAGCTTCAACCACGCGTCGAGCGCCTTGAGCGGCTTCTCGTCGCCGAAGCGAACGGTGACGGGCGGGGCGGGCTCTGGCGACGGGGCGGTCGCGAGCGGAGCCCACCAGCAGGCGAGGGCGGCGAACAGGATCTTCATGGGAGAGTCGGGCGAGGGCCGGGGCGGGCCCGCCGCATGCTAGCGGCTCCGATCCACCAGGTTGCTGGTTCGCACGATCCTGCTCGTCGTCCGTCGGCCGCGCGGGCCGGGCGGTTCAGCGGGGGCCGCCGACCTGGTGGATCTCCACTTGCACGCCGCCGCCCTGCAGCTGCTTGCGCAGGATGTTCAGCGCTTCGCGCTCGGTGACTTCGCTGCGCGGGGCGACCCAGCTCGGGCCGCAGTCGTCGGCCATCAGGAACACGGCTTCGCCGACCAGCATGTTCAGCTCGTCGGCGTTGGGGCTCGGCAGCACGAAGAACAGCTGGCGGAAGACGTCGGGGCGCTGCGTGTTCAGGTGCACCAGGACGTCCATGTCCTCGCGCGGATCGACACTCGGGGCGACGTAGATCGTGCGCGACAGCGAACCCAGCCGATCGCTGCGCAGCGCTTCGCCGACCACCGTCCGCACCGTGACCTCGTCGCGCAGCCCCTGGCGGCCGCGGCGCAGCATGTTGACCGCGAAGCGCAGGTCGGAGTCGACCTCCTGGTCGCGGAACGACAGCCGCTGGCGGTTGCGCAGGTCGAGCAGCACCTCGCCGAGGCCCTGGAACTCGTCGGCCTTCTGCCAGGCCTCGCGGATGGCGGCGGGCGCTTCGGCCGGGTTGCTCTCGGCGCGCCGCAGCGCGTAGTTGACCGCCTCGTAGCGCTGCTCGAGCTGCTTCGCGGTCTCGACGGCGACCAGGGTCGGCGTCAGGCGCTGGCTCGAGGCGAGCAGCGGGTGGTCGTGGAAGTCGTTGCCGGCGAACCCCGCTGCCTGCGCGCCGATGCCGGCCGCACCGCGCGGCGCGGTGCTGCGGGGCTGCAGGCGATTGCCGGCATCGGCGACCGGGTTGGCGGGTCCGGGGATCGTGGAGCCGGCCTCGTCCCGTTGGGTCGGCCCCTGGGCGATCGGGTCCTGTACACCGGTCGGCGACTGCGGCTCGCCGCGCAACAGCGACGCGGCCAGCAGCACGCCGGCGGCCACCGCAGCGCCGGTCAGGGCGTAGCGCAGCTTGGTCAGCGTCGGCACCTGCTCGCGGAACACCGCCTCGGGCGTGCCTTCGCCGGCGCGGATGCGTTCCCACAGCTCCTCGCGGAAGCCGGGGCTGACGCGCGGCTGCTGCAGCTGCAGCGTCAGTCGCTGCGCCGCCTGCAGCTCGGCCCAGAACTGGCCGCACGCCTCGCAGGTCTCGGCGTGCTGCATGACGACCGTGCGGCGACCGGACGGCAAGCGGCCGTCCAGGCACTGCGACAACTCGTACCGGCACGTGGTGCAGTTCATCGATGCTCAGACCTTGATCAGACGGCTGACGAGGGACTTGAAGCGCTGGCGGGCGCGGAACAGGCGGGTCGAGACGGTCTTGACCGGACAGCCCATCACGGCGGCAGCGTCCTCGTAGCTGAGCCCTTCGACTTCGCACAGGAGGAAGGCCTCCCGGAACTTCAGCGGCAGTTCGCCGATCGCCTTCTCGATCGCGGCGTTCGCCTCCTGCGACTCGATCACCTCGTCGGGGCGCACGCTGCGCAGGTCCGACGGCGTGAACGGTTGGTCCTCGTCCTTCTGCAGGTCGCGGAACAGGCTCAGCTTGAACTTGCGGCGCCGCAGCTGGTCGAGGCACAGGTTGCGCGCGACGCGGAACAGCCAGGGCCGGAACGCCGCGGTCGGCACCTGGTTGAGGTGGCGATAGAGGGCCAGGAACGAGTCCTGCGCCACGTCCTCGGCGGCGATCGAGTCGCCGAGCAGACGGGTGGCGTAGGCCTTGAGGCTGTCGGCGTGCTCGGCCAGGGCGCGATGGTAGGCCACCATCGTCACCGGGTCGGGTTGGAAGTCCTGGCTCGGCTGTGCCATCTGCGGTCGGGAGGGTATCGGCGCCTGGTACCGCTCCGCATGGGGCAGAGCGGGGCGGCAAACGGATCAGGTGCGAGGAAACTCCGGCTGGACGGCGACGGTTGCCAGGGGCAATGTCTGCTCCGAGCATGACCGCCGATGCCATGGTCCGAACGTGCCGCCCCCGCTCGGCCCTGCTCCGTACCGGAATGGCCCTCGCCGCCGGCCTGCTGGCGCTCCTGGGCAGCTGCAGCCATCGCTCGGTCGCCGAGTTCGCCCAGCAGGTGGCCGAGGTCCCCGGCAAGACCGCGATCCGGATCGAGGTCGAGAACGGAACCATCGGTGTGGCCGCGAGTTCGGATCGTTCGATCCAGATCGGTGGCGGTGTCCGCCGGGCCGCGGATTCGGCCGAGATGCTGGCTCGCCTCGAGGCCGTGCCGCTGACGTTCCGCACGGTCGAGGACCCCAAGCGCCCGGAGCTGCTGGTGCTGCGCAGCCCGGTACTGCCCGAGGGAGCGTCCGGCATCCTCGGGCTCGAGCTCGGCGTGCACCTTCCCGCGGACCTGCCGCTCGAGATCGTCATCACGGGCAGCGGCCACGTCACCCTGGGTGACCGCAAGGCACCCAGCTCGGTGCGCACCGGGCGCGGCGACCTGCGGTTCGAGAACTGCGCGGGTGGGGTCCTCGCCAAGACCGGCAGCGGCAACGTGATCGCCTTCGGGCACCGCGGCGACATCGACCTGCAGACCAACCTCGGCGACATGCAGGTGTTCGTGCGCGAGCCGGGCAGCAAGGTCCGCCTGATCACCGGCCAGGGCACCGTGCAGTGCTACCTGCCGACCGCGGCGCAGTTCGAGGTCGATGCCCGCGTGGAGAAGGGCAAGATCGGCAACGGCTTCGGCCTGACCGCGGAGACGGTCCAGGAGTTCGGAGCGGTGCTGGTCGGCACCGTTGGCACCGGGGCCACGAAGGTGATCCTGCGCAGTGGCTCCGGCCACATCGCACTTTCGCCGAAGACCGATCCATAGGCTGCGGCGCGGCCGCCGGCCTCGTGTGGGCTCGCGCGGAAACGTGCGACTGCTGCCAAGGAGAGTTTGGAGAGCAGGTTACACGCGAGGGGCTTGGGGGTAGCCAAGCCGGTCCCAGAACGCAGTTTTGGCGCGACGTGGAAATGTCGGCAAGAACCTCACGTCTTGCGACAGATCCCGTAGCAGCCGCGCAGCGTTTTCGGCCACTGACCCGCATCCGCCTGCGTAGCGACCGTTCCGACCGACCCCGCGGAATCTCGCTCCTGCCCCTCGCCGGGCAGGCAACGCGCATGGCGGCGTTTCCCACACATCGCTCATGAATCTCGGCAAGCGACTGCTTCTCTACTCCGCTCGCGATCCAGCGGCTGGTGCTTTGGCCAAGACGACTGCCGAATGGGGGTGCCTCGCCACCACCTGCAGTTCGCTGGATGAACTGCGCGGCCGCCTCGAAGGGGCAGAGTTCGACCTCGTGCTGGTCGAGCCCTCGCAGGCGCTCCACCGGATGGTGGCGGAGAACTCCATCGAGGAGACCCTGAAGCTCACCCTGGCCGAGGTCGAGAAGCGCCACATCCAGCGTGTGCTCGCATCGACCGGCGGCAACAAGACGCGCGCCGCTCGCATCCTCGGGATCGACACCAAGACGCTCTACAACAAGCTGAAGAGCTACAAGGCGTCCGAAGCCCTGGCGAGGAAGCGCCTGGGTTCCGCCAGCTCGATGACGATCCTGTAGGCCTGTAGGTGCCGTGAGCCGCAGCCAGACGGTTGCGGCTCTCGTCGCTCCGGAGTGTCGGCGGCATGGCCCGTTCCCGGCCATGCGGCAGCGGGCCACCGACCCCGTGCTCGCCAGCGTGGTACTGTTCACCGGCAGTCGCCCCCTCGGCTGCCGGGAAGTGCCCATGGAACGAGTCGATTCCCTGCTGTCCGAACTGTCGCAGCGCCACCAGAACCAGGACCCCCGGTTCCTGGCGGCCGTCCGCCCGATGGTCGTCACCATCCTCGATCCTGCGACGCCCGAACATGCGCGGGTGCCCCTGCTCGAACTGCTGGCCGAGACCTTCGAGCGCGACGAGCAGGTTCGCCGCGACCTCGGCAAGGCGCTGGCCGGCTGGAACCGCTTCTTCGCCTCGCTGCGCAAGCTGCTCGAGCCCTGAGCGTCGCCCCGTCCGCGCAGCGCCTCCGTCGCACCGCGCCGCCGGATCACGTGCCGAATCCCGCCACGCTCGGGCTCGCGAACGGCCGCACGTCCCAGTGCGAGAGAAAGAAAATCGCCGACCGAAGCGTCCGGCGACGCCAGGCGCCGGTGCGAACGCGACCCCAGTGAAAACCTCCAGCCGCGCGTCGTTGGTCGCGTGAAGCGCGGCACTTGGGTGCGCGCGCTCGCTGCCGAGAATCAGGCACCGGCGAGAGCCGAGAACCGAACACGGAACCCGCGACGGGCCATGATTCGCCGACTTCGATCCTTTGCCTGCAGTGCCCGTCGCGGGTCCCACTTTTCCGGTCGCTGACCGGACGCGCCTGGAAATCCCCGGCGCCGATCGCTCAGATCCTCGCCCCCATGGGTCTGAACGATCACAAGGCCGCGCTGCAGGCGGCCGACGAGCGCGTCGCGTCGCTCAAGGTGTCACTTTGACTACGTTCGCCGTCACCGCGAGCTAGCCGACATCGAGAACCAGATGTCCCAGCCCGGCTTCTGGGAGGAGCCGGAGCGGGCCCAACTGGTCGTCGCCAAGAAGAAGCTCTGCTTCCAGGTCGTCGATCCGATCGACAAGCTGCTGCAGCTGATCGAGGACGGCCGCGTGCTGCTGGAACTCGGCGCCGACGACCTGTCGGCGGTCGAGACCGACTTGGCCGAGAACCAGCACAAGATCAACGAGCGGCTCGACCAGCTCGAGTTCCAGTTGATGCTCGGCGGCGAGCACGACGCGATGAACGCGATCATCACGCTGCAGTCCGGTGCTGGCGGCATCGACGCCTCGGACTGGGCCGAGATGCTGCTCCGCATGTACATCAAGTGGGCGGCCAAGAACGACATGACCGTCGAGGAGACCGACTTCCAGAAGGCGGAGGAGGCCGGCATCAAGAGCGCGACGATCGTGATCCGCGGGCCCTACGTCTACGGCAAGCTGAAGGCCGAGCAGGGCGTGCACCGCCTCGTGCGCATCTCGCCGTTCGACGGCCAGGGCCGGCGGCAGACGTCGTTCGCCTCGGTGGAAGTGGTGCCCGAGTTCGACGACACGATCGAGGTCGACATCCGCAAGGAAGACCTGAAGGTCGACACGTTCCGTAGCTCCGGCGCCGGCGGCCAGCACGTCAACAAGACCGAGTCGGCGATCCGCATCACGCACATGCCGACCGGCATCGTGGTCGCCTGCCAGGCGGAGCGCAGCCAGCACAAGAACCGCGAGTCGGCGATGCGCACGCTGAAGTCGAAGCTCTACCAGCTCGAGCTGAGCAAGCGCGAAGCGGAGCTGGCGAAGTTCTACGGCGACCGCGGCTCGATCAGCTGGGGCAACCAGATCCGCAGCTACGTGCTGCAGCCCTACCAGATGTGCAAGGACCTGCGCACCGAGGTCGAGACCAGCGACGTGCACGGCGTGCTGGACGGCAAGCTCGACCCGTTCATCGAGGGCTACCTGAAGCAGAAGAAGGACCAGGCGAAGAAATGAGACGCGCGCTGCTGTCGGTCACGGACAAACAAGGCATCGTCGAGTTCGCCCGCGGTCTCGCCGACGCCGGCTTCTCGCTGCTGTCGACCGGCGGCACCGCCCGCGCCCTGCTCGACGCCGGCCTGCCGGTCACCGAGGTCGCCGACTACACCGGCTTCCCCGAGCTGATGGACGGGCGTCTGAAGACGCTGCATCCGAAGGTGCACGGCGGCCTGCTCGGCAAGCGCGACGACCAGGGCCATCGCGGGGCGATGGTCGAGCACGGCATCGATCCGATCGACGTGCTGTGCGTCAACCTCTACCGCTTCCGCGAGACGGTGCGGAAGCCGGGCATCGCCCGCCACGAGATCGTCGAGCAGATCGACATCGGCGGGCCGGCGATGATCCGCAGCGCGGCCAAGAACCATCAGTCGGTCGCCGTGGTGGTCGATCCGGGCGACTACACGGCCGTGCTGCGCGCGCTGAAGGAGCACGGCGGCAAGCTGCCGCAGGACGTGCTGCGCCGACTCGCCGCCAAGGCCTTCGCGCACACCGCCGCCTACGACGCCGCGATCGCGCAGTGGTTCGACTGCGAACGGCGCACGCTGCCGGGCGAGACGTTCTTCCCCGCGCGCGTGTCGTTCACCGGCGAGAAGCTGCAGGACCTCCGCTACGGCGAGAACCCGCACCAGAAGGCCGCCTTCTACAACATCGGCGAAGCGTCGCCGAGCCTCGCCAACGGCAAGCAGCTCGGCGGCAAGGAACTCAGCTACAACAACATCCTCGACGCCGACGGTGCGCTCGGCCTCGCCCTCGAGTTCGAGCAGACGGCGTGCGTGCTGGTGAAGCACAACAACCCGTGCGGCACCGCGGTCGCCGCGACGCTGCCGCGCGCGTTCGAGCTGGCGCTCGCCTGCGATCCGGTGTCCGCGTTCGGCGGCATCCTCGCCACCAACCGCACGTTCGACGTCGCCACCGCGCAGGCCATCGTGCAGAGCGGCACGTTCCTCGAAGTGATCGTCGCCCCGCACGTCGAGCCGGCGGCCGTCACCGCGCTGCAGGCCGCGAAGTGGGGCCCGAACGTGCGCGTCATCGACCTCGGCGGCATGCCGACGATGGCGCTGCGCCAGCGCTTCGTCGCGCGGCCGGTGTCCGGTGGGTTCCTGCTGCAGACGGCCGACTTCCCGTCCGACGCGCCGAAGCAGGACGTCGCCAGCAAGCGCGCGCCGAACGACGCCGAGAAGAAGGCGATGGCGTTCGCGTGGAAGGTCTGCAAGCACGTGAAGTCGAACGCGATCGTGCTGGCGCGCACGACCGACGACGGCGCCTGCCACACCGTCGGCGTCGGCGCCGGCCAGATGAGCCGCGTCGACTCGGCGAAGATCGCCGTCGACAAGGCGGGCGATCGCGCGCGCGGCAGCGTCGTCGCCAGCGACGCGTTCTTCCCGTTCGCCGACGGCCTGCTGGTCTGCGCCAAGGCCGGCGTCACCGCCGCCGTGCAGCCGGGCGGCAGCAAGCGCGACGAAGAAGTCGTCGCCGCCGCCGACGAGCACGGCATGGCGATGGTCATGACCGGCCACCGCCACTTCCGCCACTGACCCGAGCGACCGACGATCCAACGACGGACCGCCAGCCCGCGCGATCGACTCGACTCCATGAACGTCCAGGCCGCAACCGCCGACATCCTGCTCGGCGCCTCCTTGGCGCAGGTTGCGGCGGCGTGCCGCGAGGAGTTGATCCGCGACTTCGGCTTCCGGCCGGAGGAGATCACCGCCGACACGTTCCGCGACGAAGTGGCGTCCTTCATGCGCAAGCTGGCGCGCCACCTCGGGGAACGTCACGCCGGCGAAGCCCGCATCGGCCACGCGCTGCGCCAGTGGATCATGCAGTCGGACCACTACGAAGCGTGGGACTCGCTGCTCAGTGGCTTCGCCGTCGACGGTCGCGAAGCACTGGTGCGCCGCGGGCGCGTGCTGTTCCCGGGGCCGCTGACCGCGCACTGGGACGACGAGCGGTGAACGTCGACGTCGTCGCCAACCTCGCCACCGTGCGCGCGCAGATCGACGCGGCGGTGGCACGTGCGGGGCGGCGGTCGGGCGAGGTGCAGTTGCTCGCCGTCAGCAAGACCCACCCGGCCGCGGCCGTGCGCGCTGCGTTCGCCGCCGGCCAGCGCGCGTTCGGCGAGAACCGCGTGCAGGAACTCGCCGCCAAGGCCGCCGAGCTGCGCGATCTCGACTCGGTGCAGTGGCACCTGATCGGCTCGCTGCAGACCAACAAGGTGCGCGAACTGCTGGCCGTGCCCGGCCTCGCCCTGGTGCACAGCCTCGATCGGCCGCGGCTCGCCGACGAACTGCAGCGCGAACTCGCTCCGCGAGGCCGTCGCCTCGCCGTGCTGCTGCAGGCGAACGTCACCGGCGAAGCCAGCAAGCACGGCTGTCCGCCCGGCGAGTTGCCTGCGCTCCTGGCGCACGTGCAGCAGCGGGCGCCGGCGCTCGCGGTCGAAGGCCTGATGGCGATGGGGCCGCTCGACGGCGACCCGGTGCCGGCGTTCGCCCTGGCATCGCGTCTTCGCGACGAGCTGCGCGCGGCGAGCGGTCTGCCGCTGCCGACCCTGAGCCTCGGCATGTCCGGTGACCTCGATGCGGCAGTGGCAGCGGGCTCGACGCTCGTGCGCATCGGCACCGCGGTGTTCGGTCGGCGCGATTGAGCCGGAGCCAGCCGTTCCTTACCTTCCCGGCCCGTGGCAACCCGGAAAAAGAGCGCTGCTGGCGCGGACGTGCCGGTCCCGATCGGGCCGCCGGCGAACGCCGCCGACGTGGCTGCCCGACTCGCGGTGGCGATCCCGACGCCGCGCTGTGAGCTGGACCACAAGGACGCGTGGCAGCTGCTGATCGCCACGATCCTGAGTGCGCAGAGCACCGACCGCACGGTCAACACGGTGACCCCGGTGTTGTTCCAGAAATACCCGACGCCAGAGGCGCTGGCCGCAGCGCCGCGGGAGGAGCTCGAGGCGGTGGTGCACCGCACCGGCTTCTTCCGCAACAAGGCGAAGGCCATCCAGGGCGCCAGCCTCGCGGTGCACCAGCAGTTCGGCGGCCAGGTGCCGCGCGAGATGGACAAGCTGCTGACGCTGCCCGGCGTCGCCCGCAAGACGGCGAACGTCGTGCTCGGCGTCGCCTACCGCATCGCCGCCGGCGTCGTCGTCGACACGCACGTGATGCGCACCAGCCAGCGCCTCGGCCTGACCGCGGCGAAGACGCCGGAGAAGGTCGAACACGACCTGTGCAACCTGCTGCCGCGCGACCAGTGGATCGACGGTGGGCATCGGCTGCTGCTGCTCGGGCGGTATGTCTGCCTGGCGAAGGGTCCGAAGTGCGAGGACTGCCCGCTGTTCGAGATCTGCCCGTCGCGGCAGGGCCAGGCGCTCGGAACCTGGCAGGAGCGCGCGCGCCACACCGGCGAGCTGATCCAAGGCGGAACGGCGGCGGGCTGATACCGTCGCGTTCCCATGGACTCCCCTGCACCTGGTCGAAGCAAGGTCCTGCTGGCGGCGTCGTGCTGGCTGCTCGCGGCCGTGCCGGCCCTCGCGGTGTTCGTCTGGACCTCGTTCGCCGCTGTCTGGCCCGAACCGACCCGCGATCGCTTCCAGCTGCGCGAGAGCGTCGCCGACTGGCGCTGGGACACGCTGCTCGAACCGACGGACAGTGCGCGCCACGTGGCCGCCGAAGCGCTGCAGCAGGCGGCGCTCGCGATCCCCGGGGCGACCATCGCCTCGGTCGCGTGGGTGTCCGCATTCGCGGCGCTGCTGCTGGCGCTCGGCCTCGGCACGCTGCTGCGCCGCGCGTTCGATCTGCGTTCTGGCGCCGGCTACGCGACGGTGCTGGTCACCGGTCTGCTGGTCGCGAGCCCCGGCTTCGGCCTCGTCTGGCTGCGCAGCGAACGGCTCGGCCTGGTGCTCGCCCCGCTGCTGTTCGTCGTCGCCCTCGGCTGGCTTGCGCGCCTCGAGCGGGCCCCGCTGCGGCTGGTCGGTGTGATCCTGCTCGCCGGACTCGCACCGTTCTGCCACACGCACGGCCTGTTCGTCGGTACAGCACTGCTGCCCGCTGTCGTCGCCATGGCCGCGCGCGCCGGCAGCCGCCGCATCGCCTGGTGGGTCGGCCTGTGCGTCGTCGCCACCGTCGCCGCCGGCTGGTACAGCATCGAGCCGATGGCGGCGCGCGGCGTGTCGGCCGGCAGCGGCCTGCTGGCGATCGCGCCGTTCGGCGACTTCGTGCGCGACCTGTGCCTGCACGCCGGCGAAGCGTGGCTCGACCTGCTGCCCGACAGCGACCTCGACGCGTGGGTGCTCGGCGCCGCCAGCTGGCTCGTGCCGCTGCTGCTGCTGTTCGTCGGCGATCGTTCGCAGGCAGCGCGCTGGCGCGCGGCGCCGTGGTGGAGCTGCGTATGGTTCGCGCTCGCCGTCGTGCTGTGGAACGTGCTGCGCTACGACGCCGAACCGCCGGTGGGCCGCTGGCGCGAGGCGCTGTTCGGCACGTTCCTGCTGCCGGTCGGCCTCTGCGGCGTGCTGGCCTGCCGCTTCGGCCCCGGGGCCCTGCGCATCGGCTTCGGCGTCGCCGTCGTGCTCGCCGTGCAGGACTGGTTCGCCGGCCTCGAGGACCTGCGCATCGCCCGCGCGCTGGTGCGGCAGCAGGAAGCGGTGCTGGCGCTGCCGGGGGCATGGCACGCCGAGCTCGCGGCCGCCCAGGATCGCCTCGCCGTGATCGCCGCCGCCGAGCTGCGCGCGCGCGAACTCGTGCCGGCCGCGCCGAGCGATCCGGCGAGCCTGTTGGTCGCCGCACCGCCGACGCCAGCCGCCACGAACGTCGTCCGCGGCGAACTGCGCAGCTCGCTGCGCCACCCGGCGGCGAGCCTGTTGCTGGCGATCGGCCGCGGTGCCGACGGCGCGCCGGTCGTGCTCGGGGTGCATCAGCCGGACTGGCGCCGCCACGGCCGCTCGGTGCCGTTGGAGATGGACGTCGGCGCCAGTGCGTCGGCGCCGTTCGTCGGTGTGCTGGCGATCGACGTCGGCCCGCTGCGCAGCGTGGGACTGCCGCTGCCGTCGGCCGAGGACCGCTAGGTCGCCGCCAGCGTCGGCCGGCGGCGGCGCGCGCTCACTCGAACCTGGCCTGCCGCGCGATGCGCTTCCGGATGATGTCGATGCGCTCGAGCTGCCCGCGCGCCGGGAAGCGCTCGTAGAAGCCTTCGCGGCGGAACTCGCTCGCCAGCTCGCCGACCGGCTTGAAGCGCGCTTCCAGCAGCTTCACCAGCTCCGGCCCCGGCGCGATCGTCGCGTCGACGTGCGCGGCGACGTCGCCGGCGACACGCAGCATGGCCTCGATGGTGACGTCGCGCGTCACCATGAAGTTCTTGTTGTCGCCCCAGGCGCTGCCGAACGCGCTGCGCAGAGCCTTCAGCACGTCGCGGATCAGGCCGTGGCCGCGTTCCTTGCTCCAGCCGCGGCCGTCCTTGAAGCGGTGCTGCGCGTCCTTGCGCGCGATCAGCTTCAGCACCTCGCCGAAGATCTGCGCCTGGTTGATCCACATCTCCTGGTTGGAACGGCCACCCAGCATGTTGATGTGGTACTGCAGCGGCGAGTCGTCCTCCTCGTAGAGGCTGCGCACCAGCGCCGCGGCGAACTTCTTCTCCGGGTCGGTGCCCCACTCGATGCGCTCGTACAGGTCGATCAGGTGCGACTTGTTGATGCGCGTGTGGGTGCTGTTGATGACGACGAACATCTCCGTCGCGAAGTCGCTGGTCTTGCCGTCGAAGATCACGACCGGCACGTCGATGCGGCGGTCGGCGTCCTTCTCCTGCAGGTAGAAGTGCAGGCCGGCGAGGCGGTGCTGGCCGTCGATGATCAGGAAGTCGCTGCGCGGCTCGACCAGGTTGCCGGCGCGCTCCATGCCCTTCAGCGGCTGGAACTCGAGCTTCTCCGGCGAGAACAGCAGGACCGCGCCCGGGACCACCGGCTGGCGTGACTCGTTCCGGTAGAAGTCCTTGATCTGCCGGATCTTTCGGCGGTTCAGGTCGCGCTGGAACGACTTGCTGTTCTTCTCGATCGCCTGCACGTAGCGCTCGACTTCGTCGGGCTCCTTCTGCTTGCCCTTGCTGTCGGTGGGGCCGTCGCCGCCGATGACCTGACCGCGTTCGCCGTAGAACCTGGTGACGAAGCGGACCTTGCGCAGCAGGTCTTCGGCCGGGTAGCTGACGAAGTAGAACTCCGACTCCTTCTGACGCATCCGCTGAGCGAACATCGGGCGAGCCTCCTACGGGGTTGGCGTTGTGCCCGCAGAGTGTGCGCCGCGGCGCTTTCGTTGGCAAAGGTCTGCTGCACAGACCTCGCAGTCCCCGGCGCTCGCGGCGTTCGGAAGGTGCCATGGGGCCGGGCGCGGGGGCTTGGTGGCCGTCCCGCGCCGGGCCGGGGGCAGACCGAGATCGGCAGCTCAGCTGCGCTTGGCGCGCAGGTCGAACCGGTCCGCTTCCATCACCTTCGTCCACGCCGCCACGAAGTCGCGGACGAACCGCTGCTCGCCGCCGGCCGCCGCGTAGACCTCGGCGATCGCGCGCAGCTGCGAGTTGGCGCCGAACACCAGGTCGACCGCGGTCGCGGTCCACTTCGGCGCACCGGTCTTGCGGTCCTTGCCGTCGTAGACGTCGCCGTTCGCCGACTTCGACCACGCCGTGCCCATGTCGAGCAGGTTGACGAAGAAGTCGTTGCTCAGCGCCTCCGGCCGCGCCGTCAGCACGCCGTGCTTCTGGCCGCCGGTGTTGGTCCCGAGCACGCGCAGGCCGCCGACCAGCACCGTCATCTCCGGCGCCGACAGTCCGAGCAGCTGGGCGCGGTCGACCAGCAGCTCGGGCAGCGGGCGATCGGTCTTGGCGCCGACGAAGTTGCGGAAGCCGTCGACCTTCGGCTCGAGCACGGCGAACGACGCCGCGTCGGTCATCGCGTCGGTCGCGTCGGTGCGGCCCGGGTGGAACGGCACCGCGACGTCGTGGCCGGCGCGCTTGGCCGCCGCTTCGACGCCGGCGTTGCCCGCCAGCACGATCAGGTCGGCCAGCGACACCTTCTTGCCGCCCGGGGCCGCCGCGTTCCATTCGGTCTGGATGCGCTCGAGCACGGCGAGGACCTTCTGCAGGTCGGCCGGCTGGTTGACCGCCCAGTCCTTCTGCGGGGCGAGGCGGATGCGCGCGCCGTTGGCGCCGCCGCGCAGGTCGGAGCCGCGGAACGTCGACGCCGACGCCCACGCGGTCGTCACCAGCTGCGACGTCGACAGGCCCGACGCCAGCACCTTCGCCTTCAGCGCCTGCTGGTCCTGCGCGTCGACCAGCGGGTGGTCGACGTCCGGCACCGGGTCCTGCCACAGTTGCGCCGGCGGCACTTCCTTGCCGAGCAGGCGCGCCTTCGGGCCCATGTCGCGGTGCGTCAGCTTGAACCACGCGCGCGCGAACGCGGCGTCGAACTCGTCCGGGTGCTCGTGGAAGCGCTGCGCGATCTTGCGGTAGGCGGGGTCGGTGATCAGCGCGATGTCCGTGGTGAACATCATCGGCAGGTGCTTCTTGTTCGGGTCGTGCGCGTCCGGCACGTCGCGTTTGGCGTCACCCTTCGGGAACCACTGGTGGCCGCCGCCCGAACCCTTGCCCAGTTCCCACTCGTAGCGGAACAGGTTCTTCCAGTAGCCCTGCGACCACTGCACCGGCGTCGACGTCCAGGCGCCTTCGAGGCCGCTGGTGATCGTGTCGCCGGCGTTGCCGCGGCCGTACGCGTTCTTCCAGCCGAGGCCCTGCTCCTCGAGCGGGGCCGCCTCCGGCTCGGGGCCGACGTGGGGCTTCGGCGCCGTGGCGCCGTGCGCCTTGCCGAGCGTGTGGCCACCGGCGATCAGCGCCACGGTCTCCTCGTCGTTCATCGCCATGCGACCGAACGTGGTCCGGATGTCGCGCGCCGCCGCCATCGGGTCGGGCACACCGTCCGGGCCCTCGGGGTTGACGTAGATCAGGCCCATCTGCGTCGCCGCCAGCGGGTTGTCGAGCTGGCGCTCCGCCTTGTAGCGCTTGGCCGCGAGCCACTCGTTCTCCGGGCCCCAGAACACGTCCGCCTGCGGTTCCCACACGTCCTCGCGGCCGCCGGCGAAGCCGAGGGTGTCGAAGCCCATCGTCTCCAGCGCGACGTTGCCGGTCAGGATCATCAGGTCGGCCCACGAGATCGCGTTGCCGTACTTCTGCTTGATCGGCCACAAGAGGCGCCGCGCCTTGTCGAGGTTGGCGTTGTCCGGCCAGCTGTTCAGCGGGGCGAAGCGGATGGTGCCGTCGGCGGCGCCGCCGCGGCCGTCGGCGATGCGGTAGGTGCCGGCGCTGTGCCACGCGAGGCGGATGAACAGCGGGCCATAGTTGCCGTAGTCGGCCGGCCACCAGTCCTGCGACGTGGTCAGCATCGTCGCGATGTCCTTCTTCAGCGCGTCGAGGTCGAGCTTCGCGAACTCGGCCGCGTAATCGAACGTCTCGCCCAGCGGGTTGCCGGCCGGCGGGTTCTGGTGCAGCACGCGCAGGTTCAGCTGGTTCGGCCACCAGTCGTCGTTGGTCATGACGCCGGTCGCGGTGTAGCGCTGGCTGGCGTCGGCGGTCGCGTCGGCCGCCGCCGACATGCCGGTCACCGGGCACTTGCCGCCGCCCTGCGCGTGGCTGCCGGCGTGGTCCTTGTGGCTCGTGGTCGAGCAGGCGGCGGCGACGGCCACCGCGAGGAGCAGCGAGCGGCGCAGCAGACGGAACGCGTTCTTGGTCGGGATGGGTCGGGTCGTAGACACGGTGGGTCCTCCGGATCGGTGGGTTTGATCGCCTAGACGAGATGAAGCTGTTTCGAGGACATCATCATCCGAGTTTAGACAAAGTCAAGAAATGGATCAGGTTGAATCTCGGGGCGCTTTGGGACGGGCTCTGGTACGTCCGCCGCCACCGGCAGTTCCCGTCTCGCTCCGGAGCGCGCTCCTACAGCGCGCCAGCCGCGGCGATCAGCGCCTTCAGCTGCGCCACCGAGAAGCCGCGGTCGTGGAACCAGGCGACCTTGCCGGCGCGGTCGAGCAGCACGATGCGGCCGGTCAGGCCGTCCTCGTTGCCGGTGAACTCGGCGACGCGCGCGCCGTCGCCGTAGACGGTGACGACGCTGGCCCAGTCTTCGGCAGGGATGCCGCGCCGCATGCCGCCGTCGATGGTGCCCGCCAGCAGCCGCGGCACCAGGCCCGGCAGCGTCGGCACTTCGAACGTGCGCACGCGCCAGCCGGCCTGGTCGAGGCCGAACAGCCAGCGGTCGAGGTCGAACTGGGCCTCCTGTTCGTAGCCGACCAGCAGCAGCAGCGGGGCGCCAGCGCCGACGGCCGGCAGCACCACTTCGTCGCCGGCCAGCGACTTGCCGGTCACCGTGGGGAACACCTCGCCGGTCGGGTTGCGGCGCGGCCACGTCGAGCTGCACGACGGTAGCAGGGCGAGGGTGAGCAGCAGGGCGCCGACAGCGGCGATGGAGAGGCGGAGGGGGCGTGAGCGCATCGCCACGCATTCGGGCGAACGCGTTCCGAGGATGCGGCCGGGCGTCGTTCGCCGCCCGCCAGCGCCTCAGCGATCGCCTACCACCAGGGCGACCTCGTTGCCGAGCGTATGCGTGCCGAGCGGTCGCGGTTCGCCATCGAACGGGAAGAGCAGCACTTCGACCTTCGCCCCGGCCCACGGGCCCAGGATGGCGAACCGTCCGTCGGCGTCCGTCATCGTGCTGCCCTGCCAGGTCTGCAGCAGCCCGTTCGCGCGGATCTGCACGTGGGCAAGCGGCAACGCCGAGCCGTCCGGGCGGCGCAGCTGGCCGCGCAACCAGCGCGTCGGCTCGATGGCTTCTGCCGTGAGCCGCAGTCCCTCGGCGCGCATGCCGTTCTGGGCGAGCACGTGGTGCGAACGGCCCTCGAAGCCGGTCTGCGCATCGTCCAGCTCGGCGAAGCCCTCGACCGCTGGCACCGCATCGAACCGGAACGTGCCGTCGGCGGCCGTGCGGGTCGTCAGATCGCCACCGCGGAAGCCCAGCGCGTAGCCGCCGCCGCTGCTGTCCGCCGCGAACCAGGTCACCTTGACGCCCGCCAGCGGCTTGCCCTCCGCCGTCTGCACCGTGCCGTGCACCGCGGCGCGCTGCGGGTCGCCGTTCGGCACGGTGGTCACCTTCGCCATGCGCAGCGCCGGCAGCACGAACCAGGCGGCAACGGCCAGCAACAGGACGCCGGCAGTCATTGCGATCTTGGATCGGGCGGAACTCGTCGGAGGGTGCATGGCTCGTGGTGTCCTACGCCGGGGGCTCTGCAGTATGCGGGGATCTCGTCGCTCGAACGCACGCCCCGCGCGGCCAGGCTGCTGTCGACGTTCAACGCGCCGCGGGCTTCGTTGGCTCGCTCTCCAGCGGCGCGTAGTGCGCGGGCACCGCGCCGGTCAGAGCCCCGAGGAACGCGGTGATCGCCGCCGCATCGTCGTCGGTCAGCTTCTCGTCGAGTTGCACTTCGGCCATGACCCGCACGGCGCGCTCGAGTTGCTCGACCGAGCCGTCGTGGAAGTAGGGTGCTGTCTTCGTCACGTTGCGCAGCATCGACACGCGGAACACGTGGCGATCCTCTTCTTTGCCGGTGCTCTCGAATCGTCCGGCGTCGCGCTGCTCGGAGCCGGTGGCTTCCCAGTAAGGGCGTTCCACCCCGAACTTGCGCAGGGTGCGGCCGCCCAGCAGTTCGCCGCCATGGCAGTCGGCGCAGCCGATCTCGACGAAGCGCACGAGGCCTCGGCGCTGCGATTCGTCGAGTGCCGCGGCCTCGCCGCCGAGGAATCGGTCGAGCGCGCTCGGCGTCAGCAGGGTCGCCTCGTAGGCGGCGATCGCCTTGGCGTAGTTCGCCGGGCTGACCGGCTTCTCGTCGTCGGCGAAGGCGCGACGGAACGCCGGCTCGTGCCCGTGCTGCACCAGCAGCGGCACCACGTCGTCGGGCTTGGCGAAGCCCATCGAGCCGGTCAGCGACTTCTCGGCCTGGTGCGCCGCCGAGGTGCGATCCGAGGTCCATCGCAGCGCGGGCTGGCGCGTCGCCAGGAACACCGTCTGCGAGTTGCGCGTGGTCTGCTTGCCGCAGGCGTCGGGCGAGAAGCGCCGGCGATCGGCGCCCCAGTCGGCGGCGGCGTGGCAGCTGGCGCACGCGACCTGGCCGTTGGCCGACAACCGCGCATCCCAGAACAAGGCGCGGCCGAGCACGACGGCCGGATCCTGCAACGCGTTGTCCGGCAGGGGCGGCACCATCGCGAAGTGCTCCTTCGCCAGCAGCAGCACGGGATCGGGCTCGACTGGCTTGGCGGGGGTGTCCTGGGCGGGCAGTGCGTGGGCCAACAAGGCGACCAGGCTGACCGAGGTGATGACGCGCATGTTCGTCATGATGGGCCGTCTTGGCGCCCTGCACCATCGCCTGACCGGCCGGCAGCGCGCAGGACACTCGCGGCGACCATCGCAGCGTGCCAGACTGCGCAGGTGACCGTCACCTTGCACGCCCGCGGCATCGCCGCCAGCTTCGGCAGCCGCGAACTGTTCACCGGCCTCGACCTCGTCGTCGCGCCCGGCGACGTGGTCGGCCTCGTCGGCCCGAACGGCTCCGGCAAGTCGACGCTGCTGAAGATCCTCGCCGGCGTGCGCGCGCCCGACGCCGGCACGGTGACGACCGCCCCGCCCGACGGCAACCTCGGCTTCCTCGCCCAGGAGCCCGAACGGCTGCCCGGCGAGAGCGTGCACGGCTTCCTGCTGCGGCGCACCGGCGTCGCCGCCGCCGACGCGGCGATGCAGCACGAGGCGCAGGCGATGGGCGACAGCGTGCCCGGCGCCGACGACCGCTACTCGCAGGCGCTCGAGCGCTGGCTGCATCTCGGCGGCGCCGACTTCGACGAACGCACGGCCGCGGTGCTCGCCGACCTCGGGCTGGCCGTCGACCTCACCGCCCCGATGACGACGCTGTCCGGCGGGCAAGCGGCGCGCGCCGGCCTCGCCGCCCTGCTGCTGTCGCGCTACGACGCCTACCTGCTCGACGAGCCGACCAACGACCTCGACATCGACGGGCTCGACCGGCTCGAGGAGTTCGTGCAGGACCTGCAGGCGCCGACCGTGCTGGTCAGCCACGACCGCGAGTTCCTGACGCGCACGGTCACCAAGGTCGTCGAGATCGATCGCAGCCTGCAGCGCGTCGTCACCTACGGCGGCGGCTACGCGGCGTTCCTCGAGGAGCGTTCGACGGCGCGGCGCCACGCGCAGGAGGCCTACGAGTCGTTCGCCAACCGCAAGTCCGAGCTGGAAGCGCGGGCGCGGCGGCAGCGCGCGTGGATGGCGAAGGGCGTCAAGAACGCGCGGCGCAAGGCGAAGGATCGCGACAAGATCGGCCGCGCCTACCGCGCCGAGACCAGCGAGCAGCAGGCGGCGAAGGTGCGGCAGACGGAGCGCATGATCGAACGGCTCGACGCCGTCGAGGCGCCGCGCAAGGAGTGGAAGCTGCAGTTCACGATCGCCTCCGCGTCGCGGCCGGGCGACCTCGTCGGCTCGCTGCGCGGTGCGCTGGTGCAGCGCGGCACGTTCACGCTCGGCCCGCTCGACCTGCAGCTGATGGTGCGCGATCGCGTGGCGATCACCGGCCCGAACGGCGGCGGCAAGAGCACGCTGCTGCAGCTGCTGCTCGGGCGCCTGCAGCCGACCGCCGGCAGCGCGTCGCTCGGCGCGGGCGTCGTCGTCGGCGAGATCGAACAGGCGCGCACCGCGTTCGTCGCCGACGCGCCGGTGCTCGAAGTGTTCGGCCGCTGCCTGCCGTCGTGGGCCACCGCCGACGTGCGCACCCTGCTGGCGAAGTTCGGCCTCGACACGGCGCTGCTGCAGCGTTCGGCGGCATCGCTGTCGCCCGGCGAACGCACGCGCGCGGCGATGGCGCTGCTGCAGGCGCGCGGCACCAACCTGCTGGTGCTCGACGAGCCGACCAACCATCTGGACCTCGAGGCGATCGAACAGCTGGAACAGGCGCTCGAAGCATTCGACGGCACCATCCTGCTGGTCACGCACGACCGCCGCATGCTCGACACCGTGCGGCTGACGCGGCGCTGGCACGTCGACGGCGGTGCGGTCGCGGAGATCGCGGCGGACTGAGAATTCGGGGTGCGGCCGTAAGCAATCGCCGGTTCGCGGGTCCCTGGGGCAGGACCATGAACCGACGCACCCTAATCCGCTCCGTTCTCGGCGCCGCACTGGCGCTGCTCGCTCTTTCCGCCGGATTGCCCGCCCAGGAGGGCCGTGGCCACTTCGGCCTCGATCGCAGCATCGTGCAGCACAAGCTGCTGACCCCCGGCCTGACCGACGTCTGGTCGCTCGACGTCGTCGCCGGCGAGGCGCTGTGCTGCAAGGTCGCCAGCGACGCGTTCGATCCGGTGCTGACGCTCGTCGACGATGCGGGAAAGGAGCTCGGGCGCGACGATGGCGTCGGCACCGCCAGCGAGCTGTGGTGGTTGGCGCCGGAGAAGGGCAAGCTCGAGTTCCGCGTGGCGCCGTTCCGCGGCAGCGGCGGCGGGCGCTACCGGATCGAGCTGCTGCGCTTCCGAACCGAGGCGCTGAGCCTGCCCGGCAGCTGCGAGCACGTGTTCGACGCCGAGGGTTGGTGGCACTGGCGCATCGGCGCGCAGAAGGGCGAGACGATCGTGGCGGCGATCGCCGGCCACGGGCGCATCGTCGACGTGCTGGGCCCGGATCGCGCGCGCGTGCCGATGGACCAAGGCGTCTTCACCGCGGCGACCGCGGGCGAATACTGGCTGCGCGTCGAAGGAGCGGACGAAGCGCGCTGCACGGTGCACGTGCAGCGAGCGAGGTTCGGCGAGCGAACGGTCGACCAGCCGAGCCGCGAACGCATTCCTCCGTTCGGTTTCGACTGCTGGCGAGTGCGTGTCGCCGCCGGCAGTTGCTTGAGCGTCGACGTGCAGATGCCCGAATCTCGGCTGGGTCTCGCCGTCGTCGAGTTCGGCGAGGACCCGCGTGCTCCGCGCATCGTGAGAACCGGCCACTTCGACAAGGGCGGGTCGAGGCGCGGCCTCTGGTATGTGCGACGCGACTGCGAGCTGCAGATCGGTCTGCGGAACGGTGGTCCATGCGAGACTCCCTACTCGTGGAACGTGCGCACGATGGGCTCGGCCTTGCCGCTCGGCGAAGTGTGCGACGCCGCGTTGCCGATCGGCGACGGGGCCTTGTTCCATCTCGATCTCACCGCCGGCGAGATGGTGGATCTGCAGGTGAAGAGCGAGCAGTTCGACGCGGTGCTCGACGTCTGGGACCCGGACGGCAACGTGCTGGCCGTCGTCGACGACGAAAGCCCGCTCGAACGCGATCCGCGTCACCGCTTCGTCGCGTGGCGCGCCGGCCGCTACCGCGTGCTCGTGCACTGCGCCGAGGGGCGCGGCAGCGGTCGCTTCACCGTGCAAGCGAAGGCGGCGCCGCTGCCGGTGGTGAAGCCGGGCGGCGAGCTCGCGATCGAGCCGGGCAGTCACGTGCACCTCGATCTGACCGCGGGACAGGTGGTCTGGCTGGCCGTCGAGGGCAAGGGCTTCGATCCGGCGCTGGTCGTCGCCGACCCGCTCGGTGACCAGTCGTTCGTCGCCGAAGGCGGGGGCATCGACGGCGGCGTGCTGGTCGCGTTCCGCGCGCATCACACCGGACGCCACACGCTGGTCGTGCACGCGCGTTCGGGGCAGGGTGGCGGTCGCCTGCGTGTGCTCGCGCCGTGATCGACGCAAGCGTTGCCCGCCCGGTCAGTTCCCCGTCGCGTGGCTCGTGCCGGTGACCGTCAGGAAGAACTCTTCCAGGCTGTTGCCCTGCGACAGCGCACGCGGCGTCACGCCGGCGTCGAGCAGTTGCCGCAGCATCGCCGCCACCAGCGCGTCGGCGGCCATGCCGTCCGGCAGGTCGAGCTGCAGGCGATAGCGCTGCGGGCCGCGGTCCTCGACGGCGCGCACGCCGGGCAGCTGTGCCAGGCATTGCCGTTCGCCGTCGGCGAGCGGGCGCGAGGTCTCGATCTCGAGCTGGCGCGCCTGGCGCAGGATCGTGTCGACCGGGCCGCTGACCTTCAGCTTGCCCTTGTCGAGGATCGCCACGTGGTCGCACAGCTCCTGGATCTCGGCGAGATTGTGCGAGCTGATCAGCGTGGTCACGCGCCGCTGCTTCTGCAGGTCGCGCACGAGGTCGCGGATCTGCCGCGCGTTCTGCGGGTCGAGGCCCGACGTCGGCTCGTCGAGCAGGATGACCTCGGGGTTGCCGAGGAACGCCTGCGCGATGCCCATGCGCTTCAGCATGCCGTGTGACAGCGCGTGGATGCCGCGCTTCCGGTATTGCGCGAGGCCGACCAGTTCGAGCGTGGCGGTGACCTCGGCTTCGGCGGTCGCGCGGTCCTTGCCGTCGAGCTGGCGGAAGAACGCGAGCTGCTCGAGGATCGGCACGTTGCGTTGGAACGACGCGTCCTGCGGCAGGATCGTCAGCCGGCCCTGCAGTTGCGACACGTGCGCGATGTCGGTGCCGAGCACGCGCAGCGAGCCGGAGTCGGCGAACAGGAAGCCGGCGGCGATCGAGAACAACGTCGTCTTGCCGGCCCCGTTCGGTCCGAGCAGGCCGAAGATCGAGCCCTGCGGCACGTCGAACGACACGTCGTCGAGCGCCTTGTTGGCGCCGAAGCGCTTGCTGACGTTGGCGACGCGCAGGGCCGGTTCGGCGGCGGTGGCGGGAACGTTCGCGGTGGCGGTCATGGCGTTCACAGGTCGCGGCGGAGGAAGGTGCGGTGGCCGAGCCACACGAACACGGCGGTCTGCAGCAGGCAGCCGAAGACGGCGAGGCCGATCTGCACCGGATCGTGGTGCAGCAGCCGGGACTGGAAGCCCCACGGCAAGAGCCAGTTCACGTAGCGTGCGGCGTCGAAGCTCAGGCTGCCGAGCGACGCGACCAGCGGCACACCGCCGATCACCAGCGAGTTCAGCGTCAACGACGTGAACGAGCCACCGGCCGCGGCCGAGATCCAGCCGCACAGCGTCACGTACGGGAGCGACACGACGACCAGCATGACCGTGCCTTGTGCCGCCCAGGCCAGCATCTCGCCCCACGGATACGCGCCCAGCTTGAAGCCGAGGTAGAGCGTGACCGTCAGCCCGAGCATCGTCAGCACGATCACCAGCGTCGTGCACAGGCCGAGCAGGCGGCCGAAGAAGATGCTGCTGCGGTCGGCGCGCAACAGTTGGTAGCGCAGCTGCCGCGAGGCGATGTCGCCGGCGTAGAGATCGAAGGCGCCGAACGAGACGACGAACGGCCAGCCGAGCAGCAGGATCAGGAAGATCGCCGACAGGATCGCCGGGCGGTCCTCCAGAAGGTAGTCCGCCCACTTGTCGGCGTCGGCATCGGCCGCCAGCTCGTCTTCGCCGGCGGGTCGGCGCCGCCGCGTCTCCGGCTTCGGCTCCTCGTCGGCTTGCTTCGTGGTCAGCAGCCAGGCGACCACGGGCTTCGCGCGCCGGGTCATCTGCTCGAGCATGCGCAGCTCGGCGTCGCGGCGACCTTCCTCCGTCTTGTACTTGCTCGGATCGATGGCGTTCTTCGCCATCATCTCGACCGGCTGCAGCATGAAGTGCGCTACCAGCAGGCCGAACGTCAGCGAGAGCAGCAGGAAGACGAGGCCGATGCCGCCGCGCACCGAGGTGCGTGAGGCGTAACCGGCGATCTGCAGCACGTGGCGGCGGTTCATCGTGGCGATTGGCGAGGCAGAGGGCGGAGCGCGGCGGCGCGATCAGCGGATGAAGTCTTCCTTGAAGGTGACATTCAGCATGTACAGGGTCAGCACGGGGTAGATCAGCGTGAGCAGCGTGCCGAGGGTGAAGCCGCCGACCGGCGTGTTGGCCAGCATCACGGTGGTGGCGATGTTGACGGCGATGGCGACCAAGGCGTAGGCGTTGCCGACGCCGCGGCCGAGGCCCTTCTTCTGCTGCATGTAGCCGATGCCCGAGACGATCTGCAGCACGGCCGTCAGCAGGCCTGCGACCATCGCGGCGAAGAACAGCCCCAGGCCGATCTCCTTCCAGGCTTTCGCCATCTCGTGGCGCGCCTCCTGGACTTCGGGATCGTCCTTCATGGTGTTCATCACCAGCAGGATCGCCACCATGCCGAGGGAGCTGAGGACACCGAAGCCGCCGAACACGAAGTTCAGCACGGCAAGCGCGGTCAGACCGCCGGGACGAGTTCCTTCCGACACGAGGCCTCCGAGGAGTAGGTGGCGCGCATTCGACGGCGCGCGGCCGAAGATGCAAGCGGCGCGGTGAAGTGCCGCGCTCGCGTCACTGCGGCTTGCCGACGTGCTGGTCGATCAGCACCGGATTGCCGTCCGGATCGATCAGCATCAGGTAGCCCGGGCCGGTCGACGCGGGGTCGGCCTTCGGCTCCGGCACGAGTCCGGCCTGCTCGAAGCGCGCCTGGATGCTGCGCACGTCCTCGAACCTCGCCACCGGCTGCGCCTGCTGGTTCCAACCCGGATTGAAGGTCAGCGTGTTCTTCGGCAGCATGCCTTCGAACAGGCCGACGACCGCATCGCCGTTGCGCAGCACGAGCCACTTCTGCGCCGCATCGCCGCCGGTCTGGGTGAAGCCCAGCTTCTCGTAGAACGCGCGCGACGCGGCGAGGTCCTTGACCGCGAGGCTGATCGAGAACGCGCCCAGCGACGATGGCGTGTGGGGCTCGGCAGGGGCGGAACTGGCGCAGCCGGCGAAGGCGAGCGCGCTGACGACGAGCAGCGAGGCGAGGAGGCGCATGCCGGCATGGTGGCGTTCGCCGTCGCCGCCGCCAACGGCCGCATGCCGTTCTCGCCTCGACGGCCGGCGGCCACGTAGAGTCGAAGGGCCATGGCTGCGAACGACGACGACCCGAACGGCAAGAACGCCCTGCGCACGCGGCTGCGGGCCCGCCGCGACGCCCTGCCTGCCGAGGCGCGCGCCACCTGGTCGCAGCACCTCGCCGAAGCCGGTGCGCCGGCGCTGCGCGAACGCATCGGCACCGCCAGCGTGGTCGCCGCCTACTGGCCGCTGCGCAGCGAAGCCGACCCGCGGCCGCTGGCGCGCGCGCTCGCCGCCGCCGGGGCCCGCTTGTGCCTGCCGGTCGTCGACGGCGAGCAGATGCACTTCCGCGCGTGGGACGGCGGCGAAGCCGATCTTGTGCCGGCGGGCTTCGGCGCGTTCGGCCCGGCACCGACGGCGCCGCTCCTCGAACCGACGCTGCTGCTGGTGCCGCTGCTCGGCTTCGACGCCCGCGGGCATCGCCTTGGTTGGGGCAAGGGCTATTACGACCGCTACCTGGCCCAGCGCGCTGCGGCGGCGACAGCGCCGGTGGGGCGGCCGTTCGCCGTCGGCGTCGCGTTCGCGTGCCAGCAGGTGCCGGCGATCCCGAGCGAAGCGCACGACGTTCCGCTCGACGCCGTGCTCACCGAAGGTGGGCTGCTGCTTGCGCAGAGTGCACCCGACGTCGTCGATCGCTATCCGTGCGGCCGGCCGCGGCCCCCGCGGCGCTGACGCCTCGGCGCACCTTCGTGGCGTGCCCCGCCTTCGCGAGCGGGCTACGCTGCGCGCGCCGATGAGCGCCGCCGACTCGCAACTGCCGACCGTGGTCTGGGCCTACCGCCGCACCGGCAAGTTCGCGTTCCACGTGCTGACCGGGGCGCTCGAGAGCGATCCGCGCACGGCCAGCGCCCCGATCGTCTTCGCCAACGGCGTCACCGCGGTCGTCGCCGCGGTGCGCGAGGCGCTGGCGAACACCACGCACCCGGTGCTGGTCGGCTGGTCGTTCTATTCGCCGGACGCGGCGGAGATGACCGCGGAGCTGCACGCGGTGCGCGCCGCACTGGCGAACGAGCCCGGGCACGCGCGCGTCGTGCACGTCGTCGGCGGTGTGCACGCGACCGCCGAACCGCTGGCGACGCTGCAGTCCGGCTTCGACCTCGTCGCGATCGGCGAAGGCGAACACCTCGTGCGCGACCTCGTGCTCGCCCTGGCGCACGGCGAGGACCCGCGCGCGCAGCCCGGCATCGCCTCGTTGCGCACCGACGGCACGCTGCAGAAGAACGGCCGCGCCGAGCGCATCGCCCTCGACGACTTCCCGCCGTTCGGGCCAGCGCACGCGCGCTTCGGCCCGATCGAGATCACGCGCGGCTGCATCTACGCGTGCCGCTTCTGCCAGACGCCGTACTTCGCCGGCGCCAACTTCCGCCACCGCAGCGTCGCCAACGTGCGGCAGTGGGTGCGCTACCTCGTCGGCCGCGGCTTCCGTGACCTGCGCTTCCTGACGCCGACGTCGCTGAGCTACGGCACGCAGACCGCCGAGCCGGACCTCGCCGCGGTCGAAGCGCTGCTCGCCGGCGTGCGCGAGGACATCGGGCCGGAGCGGCGGCTGTGGTTCGGCACGTTCCCGAGCGAAGTGCGGCCCGAGCACGTGACGCCGGCGAGCCTGCAGCTGCTGCGGCGCTGGGTCAGCAACAAGGCGCTGATCGTCGGTGGCCAGTCGGGCAGCGATCGGGTGCTCGCCAGCAGCATGCGCGGCCACGATGCGGCGACGGTCGAACGCGCGGTGGCGTTGTGCGTCGAGCACGGCTTCGTGCCGCACGTCGACTTCCTGCTCGGCCTGCCCGGCGAAGACGACACCGACGTCGCCGCGACGCTCGCGCTGATGGACCGGCTCGTCGAGCGCGGCGCCAAGGTGCACGGTCACACGTTCCTGCCGCTGCCGGGTACGCCGTTCCAGAAGGCGCCGGCCGGGGCGTTGACGGCGGACGTGCGTCGGCGGCTGCGCAACCTCGCGTCGAAGGGCCAGCTCTACGGCCAGTGGGAGCAGCAAGAGGTCACGGCGCAGGCGATGGTCGCGCAGCGCGCACCGAAGGCGGCGAAGCGGCCGAACGCGACGCCATGAACACGCAGCTGGGCCAGGCGCTGCGCATCGTGCTGGTGTCGATCGTCGCAGCGATCGTCTACGGGATCCTCCACGACCTCGTCACCGCGCACGTCTGCGTCGAGTACTTCACCGTCGCGCATCCGCCGTTGTTCCCGACCGACGATCCGGTGCTGCTCGCACTCGGCTGGGGCGTGGTCGCCACGTGGTGGGTCGGCCTGCTGCTCGGCTTGCTGCTCGCGCACGCAGCGCTCCGTGGCCCTGGGCCCGCGCGCACTGCAGGATCGTTGGTGCGTCCGATCGCCAGGCTGCTGCTGGGGATGGCAGTTTGTGCCGCTGTCGCCGGCGTCGTCGCCTGGCTCGGCATGCGTGCCGGTTGGTTCGTGATGGTCGGCCCGCTCGCGACGCGCATCCCCGCGGCGCAGCACGCCGGCTTCGTCGCCGACAGCGCCGCGCACCTCACCAGCTACGTCGTCGGCGCGATCGGCGGCATCGTGCTGGCGCGGCGGGTTCGTCGCTCGCGTCGCACGAGGACGACGACCTACTTGCCGTCGTAGACTACGACCTTGGCGAAGTGCGGCGAGAAGCGCTTCACCAGTTCGAGGTGGATCGGATCGTCGTCCCAAGCCTTGGCCGCGGCGGCGTCGCGGAAGCGCATCACCAGCATCAGGTCGTACGAGTTGTCGACGACCTGCCGCTCGGTGCCGGCGGGCGCGCCGCACCAGCACGCGTCGAGGCCGGGCACCAGCTTCGCCTTCGCCGCCATCTCGACCGGGATCGCCGCGCGTTCGCTCGCCGGCATGTCGGGCTTCAGCCAGAACAGCACGACATGCAATCGGCTGCCGTCGCCGGGCTGCGAGGTCGTGGGGATGCCGGCGCACGCGGGCAGCAGGGCGAGCAGGAATGGAGCGACGAGGCGGAGGCGCATGCGCGCACGGTAGGGCGGCGGTGGTGCTCCGTCAGCGGTGCCCTCGTCCGGCACGCTGGCCGGGGCGCCGAGTTGCCCCGTCGAGTTGGCCCCGCCGGGATGTGCCCCGTTGCCCATCCGACCTCCGCCGCCGAAGGTGTGCCGCGCATGGAAGAGCCGACCATCGCGTTGCCGAGCGAGCTGCTGCACGAACTCGATGCCCTGCGCGCGCTCGTCGGGAACGGTCCCGCGTGTGCCGCCGGCGTCGAAGCGCTGATCGCGGCGCATCCGCAGCATGCGGCTGGGCTGCGGGCGTGGCTCGCGCAGAACGAGTCGGCGACCGCCGGGACCGAGGCGTTGCCGGTGTTCGGTGGCTACCGCGCACTGTCGTTGCTCGGCAGCGGCGGCTTCGGCGACGTCTACCTCGCCGAGCAGTCGGCGCCGGTGCGTCGCCGCGTCGCGCTGAAGGTGCTGAAGCTCGGCATGGACAGCGCGGCGATCCTGCGCCGGTTCGCGCGCGAACAGGACGCGCTGGCGCGCATGAACCACGATGCGATCGCGAAGATCCTCGACGCCGGCGTCACGCCCGGCGGCCAGCCGTTCTTCGCGATGGAGCTCGTCGACGGGTCGTCGATCACGGTGCACTGCGATCGCGAGCGATTGCCGTTGGCGGCGCGCGTGCGCTTGTTCGTCGACGTCTGCCACGGTGTGCAGCACGCGCACCAGAAGGGCGTCGTGCACCGCGACCTGAAGCCGGGCAACGTGCTGGTCGCGCGCGTCGGCGAACGCCACCAGCCGAAGCTGATCGACTTCGGCATCGCCCGCGCGTTGGCCGGCGACGAAGGGGCGGCGGCCGTGCGCGATGCGACGCTGACCGAAGCCGGCATGCTGCTCGGCACGCCCGCCTACATGGCGCCGGAGCAGCTGCGTTCCGACCACGCGCAGATCGACACGCGCACCGACGTCTACGCGCTCGGCGCGATCCTGTTCGAACTGCTGACCGGCATGCGGCCGCTGGCCGGCGATCTCGGCGCGCCGATCGACGCGTTCGTGCTGCGCCAGCGCCAGCTCGCCAGCGACACGCCGCGGCCGAGTGCGGTGGTCGGCAGCGACGCGACGACGCTGTCGGTGCGCGCCGAGCTGCGGCAGCTGCAGCCGCGCGCGTGGCAGCGGGCGCTGCGTTCGGACCTCGACTGGATCGTGCTGCGCGCGATGGCGAAGGAGCCCGAGCGCCGCTACGCGTCCGCAGCCGAACTCGCCGCCGACCTCGAACGCTACCTGCGCGGCGAGGCGGTGCTGGCCGGGCCGCCGAGCGTGGGCTACCGGCTGCGCAAGTTCGCGCAGCGGCATCGGGCCCAGGTCGTCGCCGGCGCGGCGGTGCTGGTGGCGCTGGTCGGCGGTGGCGTCACGACGTTCGTGCAGTACCTGCGCGCGGAGACGAAGGCGCGGGAGAACGCCGAGCTCGCGGTCGCAGCGCAGCGCGAGCACGAACGCGCCGACGCCGTGGTCGACGAGTTCGAGCTGCTGGCCGGCGTCGTCCAGCACGAACGCGTGCGCGCGCGCGCCGCCGAGCTCGGCCCGGCGTGGCCCGAGCGTGTGCCGCGGTTCGAAGCGTGGTTGCGCGACGACTGGGCGCCGCTGGCGGCGCTGCGGCCGCGGCTGCACGCGGCGGTCGCCAGCCTGCGCACGCGCGCGTTGCCGTGGAGCGACAGCGAGCGCGCGGCGGATCGGCTCGCGCATCCGCAGTATGCGAGCTGGCTGGAGGCCACCAACCGTCTCGCCGCCGTCGAACGCGCGTTGCGGCGCGCGGCGGGTGCGCCGGCGGCGAAGCTGCCGGAGTTGCCGGAGTCGATCCGCGGCAGCGACCTCGGTTCGCTGCTGCGCTACTGCCAGCGCCGCATCGCACCGAAGTGGGCCGACCGCGCGATCGCCGGCGAAGAGCCGCTCGGCCTCGCGGCGGCGCGCCACGTCGCCGCGGTGCTGCCGGCGAGCCAGAGCGCGTTGCGACCGGAAGTGCTCGAGGCGTTGGCGTGGGCCGAGCTGGCGAACGGCGACCACGAGGCCGCGCGCCGCTGCGTCGCCGAAGCGCGCGAGCTCGTCGCCGACCAGCCGGACCAGCTGGCGTTGCGGCAGGCCACCGCGCGCGAGCTCGAGGCGGTGATCGCCGGACTGCCGCAGCTGCGCGAGGAACTGCAGCAGCGCGTCGCGGCATTGGCGCCGTCGCTCGACGAGCGCCGCACGTGGTCGTTCGCGCCGGGCGACGCGGCGACGCGCTTCCTGCACGACGCGCTGACCGGGCTGTTGCGCGAGCTCGACCGGCTCGAAGCGGAGACGGTCGCCCAGGTCGAACGCGAGCTGCGCTGGGCGAAGCAGCTGGCGCAGTGGAACGGTCGGCACCCGCGCGCGCGGGTCGGCTGGGACGAGGTGCGCGCCGCCTTGGCGGCGAGCGAGGATCCGTCGCTGCGCGCGCTGGCGCCGTCGTTCGCGCCGTTGCCGGGGCTGGTGCCGCTCGGCGCCAATCCGCGCACCGGGCTGCTCGAGTTCTACGACCTGCGCAGTGCCTGGGACGGCATCGGCGATCCGGCGGCGTTGCCGATCCCGCGGCACGACGCCGAGGGCCGCATCGTGTTCGACGCCAACGACGTCGACGCGGCGACGGCGGGCCCGGGACTCGCGGCGGCGGCGGGCGTCACGTTCGTGCTGCTGCCCGGTGGCACGTTCGTCATGGGCGCGCAGAACACCCGGCCGGACGACGCCAACTACGATCCGGCGGCGCGCGAAGGCGAGGATGCGCACCACGTGACGCTGGCGCCGTTCCTGCTGGCGCGCCACGAACTGACGCAGGCGCAGTGGGCGCGGCTGTGGCGCGGCGATCCGGCGTTGCTGCGGCCGAGCCAGTACGGGCCAGGCACCGAAGACCGACGGCGCGGCGTCGTCACCGAGGCGCACCCGGTCGAGCAGGTCACGTGGCCGATGGCGAACGCACTCGCCGCCGACCACGGCTGCGTGCTGCCGACCGAGGCGATGTGGGAGTACGCCTGCCGCGCTGGTCGCGAGACGCCGTACTGGTGCGGCGGCAGGCCCGAAGATCTCGGGTCGCTCGCCAACCTGCTCGACCGCACCGCGGCCGCGAAGGTGACGACCTGGGGTGCGCCTGGGCCGTTCGACGACGGCGCCGTGCTGCACTGGCCGGTCGGCAGCGGCCGCGCCAATCCGTTCGGCCTGCACGACGTGCACGGCAACGTCTTCGAGTGGTGCCGCGAGCGCTACATCGGCTACGAGTTCCCGACCGACCCGCGGAGCGGCGAACGGCGCGGGCCGCCGACCACGCCGGACCGCTGCTGCCGCGGCGGTTCGTTCAGCTACCCGCACAACCTGGCGCGCGCGGCGATGCGCATGCGCTCGCCGGAGAGCACCAAGCTGTTCAGCCACGGCCTGCGGCTGGCGCGCGAACTGCCGCCGCCGGCCGCGAAGTAGCCGCGAAGTAGCCGCGCCGCGGTCCCCGGGGCGCCGCCGGGCAGCTCGTCGTTGTCTGCGCGCGTCGCTGCCTGCATTGTGGCGGGTTCGCACATGCAGAAGCACAAGCGCATCCTGGTCGCCGTCGGCACGCGACCCGAGGCCGTCAAACTGGCTCCCGTCGTGCACGCGCTGCGCGCCGCACCGTGGGCCGAGACCCGCGTGCTGGCGACGGCGCAGCACCGGCAGATGCTCGACCAGATCCACGCGTTCTTCGGCATCACGCCGGATCGCGACCTCGACCTGATGCGGCCCGACCAGACGCTCGCCGACCTGACGTCGCGCATGATCGCGGCGATGGATCCGGTGCTCGCCGCCGAGAAGCCGGACCTCGTGCTGGCGCAGGGCGACACCACGACGGTGATGGTGACCGCGTTGTGCTGCTTCTACCGGCGCGTGCCGTTCGGCCACGTCGAAGCGGGGCTGCGCACCGGCGACATCGACAACCCGTTCCCCGAGGAGATGAACCGCGTGCTCGTCGGCCGCATGGCCGCACTGCACTTCGCGCCGACCGAGGGTTCGCGGCAGAACCTGCTGCGCGAGGGCGTCGCCGCCGAGCGCGTGCTCGCCACCGGCAACACCGTCATCGATGCTTTGCTGTGGGCGGCGCAGCGCGTCGATCCCGCGCTCTACGCGCCACCGGCCGGCAAGAAGCTGATCCTCGTCACCGCGCACCGCCGCGAGAACTTCGGCGAGCCGTTCGCGAACGTCTGTGCGGCGCTGCGGCAGCTCGCCGATCGCCCGGACGTGCAGATGCTCTATCCGGTGCATCCGAACCCGAACGTGCGCGACGTCGCCATGCGCGTGCTCGGCGGCCATCCCGCGATCCGCCTCGTCGATCCGCTCGACTACCCGGCGATGGTCGCGGCGATGCGCGCCTGCACGCTGATCCTGACCGACTCGGGCGGCGTGCAGGAGGAAGCGCCGTCGCTCGGCAAGCCGGTGCTGGTGCTGCGCACGACGACCGAACGGCCGGAAGGCGTCAGCGCCGGCGCCGCGAAGCTGGTCGGCACCGACCGCGCGCGCATCGTCGCCGAAGCGTCGGCGCTGCTCGACGACCCGCGCGCCTACGCGGCGATGGCGAGCGTGCAGAATCCCTACGGCGACGGCCGCGCCAGCCAGCGCATCGTCGACGCGTGCCGGCGCTTCCTCGGTGCGTAGTCGATGCACGTGCTGCTGACCAGCCACCACGCACCGCCGCACATCGGCGGCGTGGAGAACCTCGTGCTGGCCGAAGCGAAGGCGCTGCTGGCGGCGGGCCATCGCGTGACCTGGATCACCAGCGACAGTCAGGGTGCTGGCCAGGAGCCGCCGCCGCACGAACGCTTCGAGCTCGTGCGCGTGCCGGCGCTGCACTGGCCGGAGCGCTGGTTCGGCATCGCCTACCCGCTGTTCGCGCCGAGCCTCCTGTGGCGCACGTGGCGCGCGGTCGCCGCCGCCGACGTCGTGCACGTGCACGGCCTCGTGTTCCCCGCGTCACCGCTGGCGTGCCTGTTCGCGCGCCTCGCCGGCAAGTGGTCGGTGTGCACCGACCACGGCGGCCTGCTGCAGTACCGCTGGAGCGTCGGCACGATGTTCCTGCGGTTGTTGTTCGCGACGGTCGGTCGCATCACCGCACGCTGCGCCGATCGCCTCGTCGCCTACAACCGCGAAGTGGAAGCGCTGCAGCAGCGCTTGTGCGGCGATGCGGCGAAGGTCGCGTTCGTCGCCAATCCGGTCGATCCGACGGTGTTCCGGCCGGCGACCGCCGAGCAGCGGGCGGCGGCGCGCCGGGATCTCGGCTGGGACGACGCGCCGCGCGTGCTGCTGGTGGGGCGGCTGCTGCCGCACAAAGGCATCGACGTGCTGCTCGAAGCGAGCGACCCCGCGTATCGCCTCGTCTTCTGCGGGCCGGCCGACGATGCGATGCGCGCGCGCATCGCCGCGCGCGGGGCCGAGTGCCTGCCGCCGCGGCCGCAGCACGAACTGCCGGCGCTCTACCACGCGGCCGACGTGTTCGCGCTGCCGTCGTACAACGAGGGCTTCCCCGTGGTCCTGCAGGAAGCGCTCGCCTGCGGGCTGCCGTCGCTGACCAGCGACCATCCGGCCTACGCGCCGTACCGCGACACGCCGGGGCTGCACTTCTGCGCGCCGCGGCCGGAAGCGGTGCGCGCGCGGCTGCGCGACCTCATGCGCAGCGCGCGGGGAGCGGCACCGGCCGAACGCGCGCCCGCCGCGGCTCCCGCCGACGACGCGGCCGGCTCGTGGCTGCGCGCGCTGCTGCCGCTGGCTGGCGAACGCACGGTGCGCTGGTCGTGGCTCGTGGTCGCGGCGCTGTTCGCGTTCGGCCTGCACCTCGTGTTCAGCGCGGTCCGCTGGCCGGTCGGCGCGATCGGAAAACGCGCGAGCTCGATCGCTTCGTATCGCCACGACGGTCCGGCCGCGTGGCACCTGCGCCACTACGACGACGAGACGCGCCGCATCGCCGCGTGGCTCGTCGCCGAGGTGCCGCACGATCGCTGCGTGCTGGTGCGTGGCTTCCGGCCGGGGGCTCTGCAGCTGCTGGCGCCGCTGCTGCACCCGCGGCTGCTGGTCGACGTCGATCTGCTGGCCGCGCGCACACCGCCGGTGCCGCCGTTCACCGCCGCCGACGGCTCGGTGCCGATCGTCGTCGGCAGCCAGGCCGACGGCCTGCGCCTGGAGCGACGATGAGCGCTGCGAACGTTCGCCCGCGCTCGCCGTCGATGCCGCCGCTGTCGCTGCTGTGGCTGACGCTGCTCGCGGTGCCGGGTCTGGCGGCGCTGTTCGCCGGCGGTGTGCCGTCGCCGTGGTTGCTGCCGCTGGCCTCCGCGCTGGCGCTGGCGATCGGCTGGGTGCGCCTCGGCCGCGGCCCGCACTCGGTGTCGGGTTCGTCGCGGTGGACGACGGGCTCGTGGCTGACGGCGATCGCCGTCGTCGGCGGTGTCGCGGCGATCGCGTGGGGCTGCCTCGCCACGCCCGAACGTTCGTGGGACGGCTTCGCCACGTGGGGCCTGGTCGCGCGCCAGCTGCTCGAAGGCGCGTCGCTCGGCGATCCGGTGTTCAGCGATCCGGCGGTGTTCACCTACGCGCGCGGTTACCCGCTGCTGCTGCCGTTCGGCATGCAGCAGCTCGGCGCGTGGCTCGGGGCCGATGGCATGCGGTTGTTCCACGTCGTCGTCTGGCTGCTGCTGCTCGACGGTGTGCGCCACGCGATCGCGGCCGGCGGCGGCGATCGCCGCATGGTGCGACTCGGCGTGCTCGGGGCGGCGCTGGTGCCGATGTTCGTCGAACCGGGCCACGGCAGCGCCGAGTCGGGCTTCGCCGACCTGCTGGTCGCAGCACTCGTCGCCCACGCGCTCGGGGCGCAGCTGTCCGGTTCGGCGCGCGCCGCACTGTGCGTCGGCCTGCTGCTGCCGATGGCGAAGAACGAAGGGGCGCTGCACCTCGCGTTGTGGATCGCCGTCGCCGCGGCGTCGCGGCAGCGCGGTGTCGCCAACGGCCTGGCCCTCGGTGGTGCCATCGCGCTCGCGGCGTGGTTGCCGGTGCAACAGCAGTTGCGCGAGCCAGGCATGCCCGTGGCGTGGACGGCGGCGACGTTCGCGCCGTTGCTGCTGCTGGTCGCGGCGCGCGCGGCTGGCGCGCTGGCGTCGCGCTGGCCGCGCAGCGCGCTCGTGATGCTGGCGACGGCGGCGCTGGTGGCGCTCGTCACGTTGCCCGGCCAGCTGCGCGACATCCTCGGGGCCGCGATCGAAGTCGACCTCGCCGCGTTCCCCGGCGCCGTCGGTGCGCTGCTCGGCGAAGCGTGCTGGCTGCGTCGCTTCGGCGCGTCGTTCCCGTTGCTGCTGCTGGCCGGTGCGGCGGCCTGGGGCCGGCGCCACAGCCATGCGGCGTGGGCGCGTGTCTGGCCCGCGGGTGCGGTGGCGGCGACGTTCGCGGCCGCCATCGTCGGCTTCCTGGTCGTCGTGCCGGAAACCAAGCGTGCGCTGTTCGTGCGCGAAGGTGTCGGCCGGTACTTGTCGCACCTCGTCGGGCTCGCCTGGATCGTCGCACCGCTGGCGGTGTTGAGCCCGGCCGAAGTGCCGCCGCAGCCGGTGGCCGCGCGCCCACGTTGGCTCGCGTGGCTGGCGCCGCGCGGCAGCCGCCGCGAACGCGTGCTGTGGATCGGCTTCGTCACCGTGCGCAAGCTGCGCGAAGGCCCGGGGCCGTGGTTCCGCGCCGTGCGCAAGGGCCTGTTCCAGCTGCTGCCGCAGTCGCTGCGCGCGCGGCTGCTGCAGTGGTCCGGCGAAGCGCCGCCGTTCCGCCATCGCGACGAGGGGCCCGCCAGCGTGGACCTCGGCGTCGAGCAGCCGGGACTGGTCAGCGTCGTGCTGCCGGTGTTCGACCAGGCCGACCTGCTGGGCGAGTCGATCGACAGCGTGCTGGCGCAGACCTACGCGCCGCTCGAACTGATCGTGCTCGACGACGGCAGCCGCGACGACGTGCACCGCGTGCTGCAGCGCTACGCCGGCGATCCGCGCGTGCGCCGGTTGACGCAGCCGAACCAGGGCCTGCCGAAGGCGCTCAGCTCGGCGTTCGAGTTCGCGACCGGCGAGTTCTTCACCTGGACGTCGGGCGACAACCGCATGCATAGAGAGCAGCTGGCGAAGCTCGTCGCCAGCCTGCGCACGCGGCCGGCGGTGGCGATGGTGTGGGCCGACTACCGGCTGATCGACGATCGCGGCGGGCCGCTGCAGGGCGGTGAGTTCCGCGTGCTCGACCGCACCGATCCGCACGATGCGGCGATCGTCCGCACCAAGCGAACGGCCGAGGACCTGAACCGCTACGAGGACAACTACGTCGGCGGCTGCTTCCTCTACCGCGGTCGCGTCGGCCGTCTGCTCGGCGACTACAACCCGGAGCTCGGGCTCGAGGACTACGACTACTGGATGCGGATCAACCGCCTGTGCCGCCTCGAGCACCTCGGCACCGACGACGTGCTCTACGAGTACCGGGTGCACGACAACACGCTCAGCGCCAAGGCGCGCGAGCTGCGCATCCTCGAGCGTGCGAAGGTGCTGATGCAGTACGAACGGCAACGCGCGGCCTGGGTGCAAGCACCGCTGCGCGTGTTCGCCGATGCCGCGTCGCGCGCGTGGCTCGCCGCGTCCGTCGTGGCTCCGGACACCTTGCAGGAGCTGCCGGCGAACGCAGCCTGGCCCGAGGGCAAGGTGGTCGTCGTCGTCGCGGCGGCGTCGCTGCCGCAGGTGGTCGCAGCCAGGCCGCCGGCGCACGTTGCGATCGTCGCCACGTTCGCGCACGTCGACGACGTGCACGCGGCTGCGGCTGCGCTGCAGGCGCTGCCCTGTGCGTGCCTCGCCGCCGCTGCCGACGTCGCGGCGCGGCTCGCGGTGCTGCGGCGCGAGGTGTTCGTGCAGACGCCGGGTCCGGCTGCGCTCGCACTGGCGGCGCGCTACGCCGCGAACGCGACGTTCTTCCGCACGACGCGCGACCCGCAGCGGCTGCAGCGTGTCGTGCCGATGCCGATCGTCGAGGCACCGTGCTCCGTGCTGCTGCAGTGCGAAGCAGGGGCCCACGCGTCCGTGGTGCCATCACTGCAGTGCCTCGCCACGGCGCTGCGCGAACGTGGCCACCGTGTCGGCGTGCTGTTCGTCGGCGGCCGAAACGATGCGGCGTTGCCTGCCGAGCTGGTCGCGTGCGAGCGCGCCGAGCTGCGCGACGGCACCGATGCGGCCTACCAGGCGATGCTCGCAGCTGGCGGTTGGCAGATCGTCGAAGCGCACGGCAGTGGCCACGGCGCTGCGGCCGCGGCGGCGGCGGGGGTGCCGTTCGTCCAGGTCCTCGAGGCCGCGCCGAACGCCGCGGTGGCGGCAGCGGCGGCGCACGTGTGCACGTCGCTCGCGGCGTTCGCGGCGTTCGCGCAGCTCGATCGCCAGCGCGGACTCGACGTGCAGAAGGCGATCGTGCTCGACGCCGAGGCGCCGCTCGCCGTGCAGGTCGCGCAGCGCACGCTGCTGTTCGGCTGGCTGCGGCAACGTGGCCCGGTCGCCGGCGTGCGCACGGCGCTGGCGCGCGTCGGACGCTGACGTTCAGAACTGGAAGTAGAGGAACGCGCCGGTCGCGTCGGTCGCGGCGAACAGCACCAGCACGAACAGCAGCCCGGCGAACACCAGCCCGCGGCGGAACGGCGATGCGTCGTGGAAGCGTTCTTCCAGCGTGCCGGCGTCGAGCCAGCGCGCGAACAGCAACGCGCCGGCGATCACCAGAAGCCAAGCGGTCGACAGCACGCTCGCGCCGAGCGACTGCGGCGCCAGCAGTTCGCCGAGCACGAAGCGTGCGTCGGCGAACGAACGCGCGCGGAAGAACACCCACGCCACGCCGACCGCCGCCAGCGTCAGCAGCCACGACGCCAGCCGGTACGGCGCGCTGGCGACCAACCGTTCGCCGAGCCGCGGCACCACGCGCGCGCGCCACTGGCGATGCACCGCGAGGTAGAGCCCGTGCAGGAAGCCCCACGCGACGAAGTTCATGCTGGCGCCGTGCCACAGGCCGCCGAGCAGCATCGTCAGCATCAGGTTGCGCTGCGTGCGGAACGGGCCGTGCCGGTTGCCACCGAGCGGGATGTAGAGGTACTCGCGCAGCCACGTCGACAGCGAGATGTGCCAGCGGTGCCAGAACTCGGCGACGTTCGCGGCGAGGTACGGCCGCCGGAAGTTGATCGGGAAGTGGTAGCCGAACAGCAGCGCGGCGCCGATCGCGAGGTTCGAGTAGCCGGCGAAGTCGAAGAAGATCTGCAGGCCGAACGCGACCACGGCGGTCAGCGCCGGCAGGAAGCCTGGGGACGTGTGCATCAGGCCCTCGGCGCTCGCGGTGCCGAACCATGCGTCGACGATCGGCGCCAGGTTGTCGGCGAACACCGTCTTCTGCACGAGTCCGACGAGGACCAGCGTCACCGCGCGCTGCAGGTCGCGGTCGCGCGGCGGTTGCCAGCTGTCGTAGCCGGGGAAGAACTCGTTCGCCTTGACGATCGGTCCGGCGACGAGCTGCGGGAAGAACGCGACGAACAGCGCGAAGTCGGCGAACGAGCGGCGCGCCAGCACGTGGCCGCGGTAGACGTCGATGGTGTAGCTCATCGACTGGAAGGTGAAGAAGCTGATCCCCGGCGGCAGCACGATGTGCAGCAGCCAGTCGTTCGGATCGGCGCCGGTCAGCGCGCAGAAGCCGGCGAGGAAGAAGTCGGTGTACTTGAAGACTCCGAGGATGCCGAGGTTGGCGACCACCGACAGCACGATCCAGCGGCGGCGCAACGCGGGCGTGCGTTCGTCCTCGATGCGCAGCGCGAGCCACCAGTCGAGCGTCGTGCTCAGCAGGATCAGGCCGAGGAAGCGCCAGTCCCACGCGCCGTAGAACCAGTAGCTCGCGGCGAGCAGCAGCCAGCGCCGGTGCGGCCGCGGCAGCACGTGGTGCAGGCCGAGCACCAGCAGCAGGAAGGCGAAGAACTCGAACGAGTGGAAGTTCACCGCGGCCGTCCCAGCCGGCCGGCGAACCGGGCGAGCAGTTGGTCGGCGAGCAGCCGCGTGCACAGCGCGCGGCCATCGCGGTTCGCGTGCAGGGCGTCGAAGAAGAACTCCGGGGCCTCGGCCGGCGACAGCAGCTCGTACGGCAGCACGTGCACGCCGGGGCGCTGCGCGAGCTCGTCGACGACGGCGGTCGACGGCACGCGCGGCTTCGCCCGCGGCAGCACCTGCAACGGCAGGCGCACGACCACCAGCTCGGCGCCGCTCGCGCGCACGCGGTCGGCGAGCTCGCCGAGCCAGCGGCGGCGGTACGCGGTGTTGTCGACGTCGCGTTCGTGGAACACGAGGTGGCGCAGCACGGCGCGGTCGACGTCGCTCGCGTTCGCCGGCAGCCCGCGGATCGCCTCGCCGTCGACGTACACGGCCGCCAGCGATCCCGGGTTGCCGGGGTAGGGGGCCGCCCAGCGCAGACGGCCGAACTGGCGGCGCACTTCGCGGTAGCGCGTGTACGGATCGGCGGCGAGGTCCTGCACGTCGCGGCGCCAGGCGAACGACTTCAGCAGCGTCGCCAGCCACACGTCGCGCACGGCGTGCGGGTTGGTGTCGCAGCGCAGGTCCGCGGCCAGCGCGAACGCGTCCGTCGGTCCGAGTCCGGGCCCGAGGTAGGCGAGGTCCTGCATGCGGCGCTGCTGGTCCTCGAAGCCGCTGTCGTCGTCGTAGTCGTGCAGGCCGAGCACGACGAGCGAGAAGCCGTCCGGCGGCTGCGGCAGCCGATCGAAGACCTGGGCCCACACGCGCGGCGACGAGCCGGGCAGAGCCGCCTGCACCACCGCGACCGGCGGCGCGCCGAGACGTTCGCGCAGAGCGTGTTCGTCGATCGCTTCGCCGATGCGCGAGTCGCCGAGCAGCAGCACGCTGGCGACGTCGCCGGCTGCGATCGGCGGCGGTGCCAGCAGCGTGCGCTTCGTCAGCCAGCCGCCGCTCGACTCGGGCTTCGCCAGCCACGCGTAGAGCCCCGAACGGAACACCGCGACGTCGCCGAGCACGAACAGCAGCAGCGCGTAGAGCAGCGCGCGCAGGGTGCTGGCGGGGCGTGGCGGAGACGAGGACACGGGCGTCGCACCATAGCCGGCTGCCCGCTCGCGCCCAGCGTCGGGACTCAGCGGCCCGGCTTGCCCTTGCCGTCGTGCTTGTCGAGCCGGCGCTTGCCGAGCAGCAGGCGCTGCTCGAGGTGCTGGCGTTGGGCCGCGTAGAACGCGCGCAGGAACGGCAGCGGCCGCGCCAGTGCCGCGGTCGGGTCGCCGAGGCCGAGCCGCTTGCAGATGCTGCGCGTCACCGCGAGCAGCGCTTCGTCCTTGCCGCCAGCCGGGGCCTTGCGCAGTACGTCCTCGAGCACGGCGAGTTCGCGTTCGCCGTAGACGCCGAGCTGATCCGGCGTGAACACGAACTCCTCGGCGGCGTCGGCTTCGGCCTGCGCCTTCGCCGCAGGCGTCGGCGTCGCCGGGGCCGCCGCCAGGTCGCGCGCCAGCATCGCCGGTGGCGACACGACGACGCGCGTGCCGGCGAGCAGGTCGCCGACGCGCATGCGCGCGCTGTTCGTCAGGGGGAACAGCAGCAGCACGATCACCCAGACCATCGCCAGGATGCGCACGAGCCCGTCGTGGCCGCTGAACAGCATGTCCGGGTTCAGCACCAACATCGTCGGCAGGAACGTCTCGACGTAGCGCGTCAGGTTGCGCGCCAGCAGGATCTCGGCGGTCAGCGGGCCGCCGTCGCTGCGGATCACGCGCAGGTGGTAGCGGCGCTTGCCGGGTGTGCGTCCGCCGCCGCGGATCTCGGCCCACGAGAACCAGCCGAACTGCAGCAGGAAGAACCAGAGCTGCAGCAGGGGCCCCATGACCGTGGCGCCCATGAACGCGAACAGCGTGCCGGGCAGGACGGCGGCCAGCAGCAGCAGGATCACGATCACCAAGTCGATCGCGAACGCAGCCACGCGTTCGCTTGCCGTGGCGGTGCGGAACTGCAGCAGCAGGCCCTCCGGGCTGCGCACGATCTGCGGCGGCAGCGGCCCGAGGTCGGTCGTCGGCGCGACGCTGCTCATGGCGTCCTCCGACCGGCGTAGAGGAAGTAGGCGCTCCAGCCGACGGCGAACATCGTCGCCAGCAGGTAGCGCAGCGGCACGTCGTCGACGATCTGCCGGAACACGCCTTCGACGAAACCGGCGACGAACAGCATCAGCACCGAACCACCGACGACGGCGCCCATGCGGCGGCCGACGTCGGCCAGGGCGGCGACACGCGCTTGCTGGCCCGGGAACACCAGCCGGTGGCCGATGGCGAGGCCGGCGGCGCCGCACAGCACGATCGCCGTCAGCTCGGGCACGCCGTGCGGCAGGATCCACGACCACCATTCGACGGCGAGGCCGCGTTCGTGGAACAGCGCCGACATCGCGCCGAGCATCATCCCGTTGTGCAGCAACAGCAGCAGCACCGGCAGGCCGAACACGAAGCCGAGCCCGTAGATCAGGATGCCGACCGACGAGTTGTGCGTGAACAGCATCGTCGCGACCGCGAGCAGGCCACCGCGAATGTCGTCGTCGTCGTCGTCGCCCGCGAACAGGGTCTTGCGCAGATACTCGG